>Ga0209507_1000229_pt1 | contig 73398 bp, 50 predicted proteins | sample AD_UKC028_MetaG_FD_184414 | JGI IMG/M metagenome (GOLD analysis project Ga0209507, IMG submission 184414) | Active sludge microbial communities of municipal wastewater-treating anaerobic digesters from USA - AD_UKC028_MetaG (SPAdes) (version 2) | ecosystem: Engineered > Bioreactor > Anaerobic >...
CGCGCGCGGTTCCTGATCCCGCATTGTCTACCGGCGTCTCAGGGGTAGGGCGGGTCGTCAGCAGCGCGCAAGGCGCGATGCGTTGCCCCGCCGTTGGAAACTCCTGCGGTCTCTTAGCGCCTGCGCGGCGCTTTTCCTCGTCTTCCTGTTCGCGGGTTGCAAAGGCGGGATGATCTTCGTAATCTCCCCCAATCCCGCGGAGATCGGGGATATAGTCACAATGAACGCCACGGCAACATTCGTCGTGCCGGAAAGCGAGCGCGAGGGGGTCAAGCAGGTCAACGTCACTTATATAGAAAGCTCCTTCAGTTGCGCCGGCGTCAGCGGCGGGCGGGATGAGGAACTTGCCGGTTGCGTCGCGGATGAGAGCAACGATTGGACAGTGCCATTGCCCGTAATGAAGGAACCGAAGACGAAGACCTTCGACGGCCCGCTGAAGCAGAAGGCACAGGCGAGAGCGACGCTGAAATACACCATCATCTACGAAACCGGCTCCGAATCGGAGGAACGAACGAAGGAAATCAGCGGCGAGAAGGATTTTTACGTCGTTCGCGCTACGATATCGCGCGAGGGCGGCCTCGTGGTCGGAAAGGACCCGCGATCCCGCGTCAAGGTGTCGGTGAAGCTTGAGCCGTCCGGGCTTGATTTCGGGTACGCCTGGATTCAGTTGGCCGCCGGTCCCGGCGGCGTAACCTTCTACGCCGACCAGTATTCTACCGAACCGATAACCCCGGGCTGGACGGTCGGGAGCGGAACCCGGCCCTTGACGGACGGGGCGAGCGCGGAGTTTCAGCAGGCGCTTGCGTCGGGCGATATCCCGCCGGACGTGGCCGGGCTGGTGGAGCATCTTGCAAGCTGTGGATACGTTTCGCTTTCGCAGGTGACGGCGGCGGTCAAGGGGCGTCAGTCCGACAGCCTTCCGCCGCTGGGATGGGTGATATCCGAGTGGGTGAAGAAGAACCCGAAGGGCGCGAGGCAGTTGGCTCAGAGATACAACCTTGCGGAGCTTCTGCGCGGGATGGGCGTGAACCTGCCGGGGAACGGGAAGGGGCTTGCGTGGGGGAATGTCTACAAGCAGATTGCGGACATGCTGGCGGCGGGTGGCAACCCGTTCGGACTACTGGCGACTGCTGCCGACGGGGTAACTGGCGCGGCAGGCGCGACGATGCAGGCGGCTGATTCATTGCCCCCCTGGCCCGGCGACACGTCGGTATGGGTTGAGGCGTCCCAGCCGGGCAAGCTCAAGCTCAGGTTCGTCTATTATGAGGCCCTGCCCTCGTCCGGAGACGGCGCCCCGCCCACGACCTCATCGGACACAATTGACCTCTGGGCGGCGTGGATTGAGATCAGCAACGATTTGTGGTGGTTTGATGGAGAAGTGCTTCCGGGAAATGAAGGTTTTCTGCAAACCGCGACGTTGACGAGTGTTGGTTTTAATGACGGTAACTATCGCTGGAATATAGTCCAAGGATCCGATAAAGTCCAAATTATGGAAGGCAATAATCTTGTCTCGGAAAAATCGGGGCAGTATCTTAAAAGTGTCATAGTGAAATCTATCAAAGCTAGCAATATAGAGGATGATATTGGATATAAGCTCGATTATTTGCCTTTAGAGCACCCAATCGCATTATCCTCAATCAATGATAGTGATGTATGTATTAAACAGATTATTGTTGAGATTTTATCCTGCTCGCGTCGCGGAACTGCTAATACGCCAAAGGGTATCACCAAAGTTCGAATGCCATCAAATATTCAGACGACGGATTATATTCAGCTAGATCCGGCATTGTATGTTATGCGGTGGGGAGAAACAAAAGACTGTGGATGGGTATGCGGATATAAATATCAAGTATACGGAGTGGGCAACAAGCCAGTTATGGGTATTTCTGGAGGAGAAAAGTTTACAGGAGGAAGATTCTTCGGTTGGGAACCTTGCAATCCATCACTAGATCAATTGCCCTGGAATGCGCCGTCCCCGGGGCAATTTAAAACTGCAGCACACAATAATACAATTCGAGGCTTTCCCAACGGATATGAGACTCTCCTTGATGCGGGTTATGATATGGATAGATATGGCGCGACCGATCATGAGGACTATCAAAGAAACCTATCTCCAGTTTGGCCGGATAATGCAAACTCGGGCACACCTGTTATGTATACGAAGCAATCATACTATTACGGTGGTAAGAACAATAATATTGAAGAACATCAACTTCAGTTTAATCGTGCAAGGGCTATATGGGAATGGACATGGCAGTTAAGTGGAGATGGTACTCAGGTAATTACTTTCAAGGAATAAGGCTGACACATGGGAATAGGATTAATGTCACAGGCTTGGACTGTTATTGTTGCTGTTTTATCCGGCTCTGGAATTTTCGTCATATCATCCTCTTGGTACCAGTTGCTCGATAACAAGGAGGCAGTTATTGCAGGCAAGGTAATATCTGTTAATATTGTTAATGAAGGGACATTTCAGCTTACCGATGAAGATGCTGGAGTCTTTAAAAAAGACAATCAGGAGGTTCGTGGCATTTGGAAAGCGGCCACAGTACTAGTTGACAACTCGATCAGATCAAAGACCAAATGCGGAGATACTATTCAGATCCTTTACTTCAAACCACCGGATCGCATAGAAGACCATCCTGTCCCGCACTTCGAAGCCAAGGTTGACGTCGGCTGCAGATACATTTTCTTTCTTGATAGAAAAAAGACTCCTCAAGGCCAGTTGGGTATTGGTCTTGGAGGATCATGCCTCATAAAGGTCGCCGCATTGCCGCCGCGGAGTTTGGGTGTGATGGATGACACGTGGGCAAGGTTTGATAAGGAATTGGAACATTGCATCCGAACCGGGGATCGTGAAGATGTACTCTTTATAATCAAAAGACTTGGATTCTGCCCAGATTGGAATGGCGGGGTCTTAACAGATCTCTTCTGGGAAAGAGCCGACGCGCTTGGCGCCGACATGCGCGTGAGATTCGCATATCTCAGGCTTCTGATGCGGAACGGGGACAGGCGGGCTTTGCGCGCTCTCTGGGACATTGCGATCCAGAATCAAGGATTTATCCCTGTAGATAGCGACTACGTTTCTTGTGATGCATACGAGGTCAACGACAACCTTTTTGGACCGTTTCCACCTCGTATTCTGCTCGGTATTGTCCCCGAAGTCATGTCCCGAAGTGAGAAAGGCGTGAAATATGCTTTGGCAGAGAGGATATGGAATCAGTTCACGGGTGATATGCCCAACAGTGGCAAGAAGTTTACCGGGCGCGCGCTGCCTGATCCTGATTTGGTTCCCGTCCTTATGGCCGTTGTGAACGACGGGCAAATTGACGCTGAATTCTATGCATCAATTGCCTTGTCCAAATTGCATCCTGACGTTTGTCCGACAAATCGCGACATCTTTCTCAGAACACCGGAACTGTATCGTAAGCGATGGCTCGACTGGTGGGAAAAGGAGGGGAAGAAGAAATATCCCTCTCTTGAGGAATCCCTGGCCAAGTTCGCCAAAGAAGTCACCGAGCAGGAGAAGAAGGATGCAAGAAATGCGAAGAAGAATGACTAGAGGCGACAACAACGGAGCGACAATCCCGACAGGCATGGCCATGCGTGAGCCTGCCGCAAAGAGGCAATTGTTTCTCCTTTTCGATGCTTGAGTGTCGCGCAGGTCATTTCAATGAATCATACTTCATAATAATCGCAACACAAGTATTCTCAGCACTTTATACTACCTTCACAGAAGTTTCAGCAGAAGACTTTGCTTCTACTGATGTTCGCACAATAAAGCGAAGGATTCCTCGCTCTGGACATATCCGAAAGGATGCTTCCAGGGCAGATTCGGTGTCGCCATATTGTGCGAGCATCAGTAAGTGTCTGCCCCGGCCTGGACGGGATAATAGGAGTCAGGGACATCCGGAATTGCGCAGCGGAAACCGGTCCAGTGGTTGGAACAGTCGGGCGACAGGCTGTCCCGGAACGTGGTTTTCAATTCGACCGGGCCGCTCTTCCAATGTCCGCCGCGCACAACCTTGAAGCGTCCCTGTGACGGGCCGGCGGGATTGGAGGCGGGACCGATCGCGTAGAATTTTGGGGCGTACCAGTCCCTGCACCACTCCGCGACGTTGCCGCACATGTCCAGCGCGCCGCACGGGCTTGCGCCCTTCTGGAAACTCCCGACGACCAGCGGGAGCCTGCTTTCGGCGATTCTGCCGGACCAATTGCACAGGTCCGGGTTCCATTCCTTCCCCCACGGATACGGCAGGGATTCATCCCCGGCGGCGGCGCGTTCCCATTGCGCCTCGGTCGGCAGGACGGCGACGGCCCATTCGCAGTATGCCGCAGCGTCATGCCAGGTTACTCCTACAACTGGTTGATTTGGCTGATTTAGCTTTTCGTCGGACATGGCGGCGGGCGCGGGGCGACCGGTGGCGCCGAGGAAAAGCAGATACTGCGAATTCGTGACCTCGGTCCGGTCAATATAGTATTCGCGCAGATGGACCTCGCGCCTCGGGCGCGCGTCGTCATAACCGGTTTCGTCCCCCATGATAAAACTGCCGGCGGGGATGTGAACCATCTCCGCGCCGTCAGAAGCCCTTATCAGACTGTTTCCCTTGCGTTCCAGCCCATCGGGAAGCGAGCGGGCAGAACCAGAGACGGCAAAGGGGCCTTTTTTCCCCGCCGGGTCTCCCCGCAGCGCAAGCCAGAGTGAGCCGATAATTATTGTAACACCTGAGATAACAGCAAGATACAGCATGAACATGGTCAGTCCGCCTCTCTTGCGCCGCGGGGTGGAGAGGGGGGAAACGGAGATGATATCTTTCAATAACTCATTGCAGTTCTGGTAACGTTGGAGGGGATTCTTGGCCATGCAGCGGCGGATGATTTGCGCGGCAGCCTCCGGCACATCTGGCGCGCGCCTTGCCAGGCTGGGCGCGGGGTTATCAGCGTGCTTGGCCGCGATTTCTTCGGCAGTCCGGCCAGTGAACGGGGGATATCCTGTCAGCAAAAAGTAGAACAGCGCGCCGAGGCTGTAGATATCGGAGCGTTCGTCCGGTTCTTTGCCGGAAAGTTGCTCGGGGCTGAGGAAGCATGGCGAACCGACCGGGAACGCGCCGGATGGGTCGGCGTTGAGGAAACGGTTGAAGCCGAAATCAGTCACGACCGTTTTGCCGTCGGCGCAGATGAATACGTTTTCGGGCTTGATGCCGCCGTGAATGATGTCCTTTTCATGCGCGGCTGCCAATGCGCGCGCGATATCCGCAATCGTCGTCGCCGCGTCGGCTGGAGGCATTCGCCCGGCGGAACGGATTCGATCCCGGAGGTTCTCGCCGGCGATCATCTCCCTTGCGGCGTAATAAAGATCGCCGATCTCGCCTGATCCCAGGAATCCGGCGATTGACGGATTGTCAAGATTCTGGAGGCTCTTCCCGGCGGATTGCCTGGATTCTTTGAAACGCATGTTCCGGCTGATCGCTCTCAGGGGGATCGCTTTTATGGCAACGGATTTTCCGCTGCGGGAGTCGCGGGCGCGATAGATGACGCCTTTATCGCCGGTTCCGATTGGTTCCTCGATTATGTATGGGCCGATTATTGCGGGGGGGCGGGCAGAGCCTTCGATATAGGGAGTTTCAACGCCTTCCGCGTCAATCTCCGCGCATATTCTTTTTTGAGGGGCGTCTTTTTCGATAATTAGAGGCGCTGAACATCGAGGGCATGACGTGACGCCGTCCGTCTCCACCCGATCGGGCGGCGGGATGAAGCTGACGTTGCAGCCCGCGCAATGGAGACGGCGGTCAGTTTGTGAGCGGCTTTGCGGCGTTGTGTTTTCTGAATCGGGCAAGACAGCGAACCGTGTTTTTTTCTGCGGCTCCGGCGGCTTCCGAAGACAGTCACATCTACAGTCACGTCTACGGTAATGTTATCATGGCGTGGGGATGCGGACAAGGAAGGCGGAATTGCGGATGGGAGCTTTCAGGTTGAAAAACGAGTGGAGTGTGAATATCATTTCCCCAGTCTGAGGCTGGAGGAAGCCGCTTTTTGCAGAACAGGGCTGAAGGAGGCTTGAGGATGAGAAGTTTGATGACACGGACGCGGAAAAGGCCGGTCTGCCTGATGATGGCGCTTGTGCTTACCGCGATTTCAAGCGGCTGCTGCACGATATTCAGCGGCAGGACGCAGCCGATCAACATGAATTCAGAGCCTCAGGGCGCAAAGGTGTCCGTCAATAATATGAATCTTGGCACGACGCCATGCCTGGTCTACATGGAACGGAATACGCAGTATCCGATGCTCAAGTTTGAGAAGGAGGGCTACAAGGCAAAGGACGTTCAGATGCAGCGCAACCTGAATGCGTGGCTTATTGGAGACGCCTGCCTGTGCCTGATTTTCATCATCCCCGGGGTGGTGGCTCTGGCGGTGGATTTTGTGGATGGATCGGCATTCGAGCTTTATCCACCGATGGTCAATGCGACGTTGGAGCAACAGCAATAGAGCGCCCCAGACTCTTATTGGGATCGGGCAGAAAATCGGTCTCCCGCTTGGCTGTGGGAAGTTCGCGGGAGATATATTTGCCGCTTGGAATATCGGGCGGGGCGTCTTCCGCTGCGATGCGGAACAGGAACTATCGTTTGAAAATCGCTCCGGTCTGGGACTAAACGTATTATGAATGAGCAATGCAGCCAGTCAGAGTGAGGATGAAACAGTAGCGTGTGGGGTGTCCAGTTCGGATCACTCGTCAAGCACAAGACTTCCCCACTCCTCATAGCGCTTTTGCTCGGCCAAGCCGAACGCGCCAACTATCGCGAAAAAGAAGGGACTTGCCGCAACAAACGGCCAGAACAACGGCAGGAAGCATTCAATAAGATCAACGTTCAATCTGTGCCCCATCGAGGGCAGCCATCCCGGCGCAAGAGCGCGAAACAAGATCGCTACGACCACGGCTACAGGAACCGCAAGCGCGCACCAGCCCGCGGCGCGAAGCGCGTCCTTGGTCTGCAACGGGCGAGGAAGAATCGCGCGGCGGAACCGGTCAATACACAAGCTTCCCAGGAAACAGCCGACGAGCAGCGAACCGATAAACGCGCCAAGAAAGTGCGCCCCCCATATCACTATTGGCCCAGCCGGCGCGGGCCTGAAAAGGGCAATGGGTAGCGTTGATGCAATCCCTAAAAGCGCCCATCCGATCCAGAAGACTATCGCTGCGCCGGTCACTCTCGAAGCGTAGCGGAGTCCCGAGTCTTCCGGGTTCCATTTGCATGCCCGGCGTTCAATGGCGACATACCACTCGAGGCACGGGAAGCGTACACAGAGCACTCTCTCAAGCAGGGGAACAGAAGCCTGAAGCTCCAAGCGCAGATCGCTGGGATCGCCAAAGCGCTGCAAGGCGCGCGCGACGGCCGCCGGTTCGTCGCCGTCCCGCTCAAGCTCCTCATCATAGGTTGCCGTCAGGTGCGCCAGGAGTTCCTCGCGCATTCGGTCCTTCCTGTGACCGACGGCCCGGATGGGACGCACGACGCGTTCGACCTGCTTTTTCAGCTCACGCATGGCTCTGCTCCCATGAGTTGCCCGACAACGCGAACGAACTCGCGCCACTTTTCCTGTTGCTGGACCAACTGCCTGCGCCCTTTAGACGTCAAGCGATAGGTTCGCCGTCGAGGGCCGCGAATACCTGGGGGCTTGTCCTCCCATCGGCCGCGGATGTGTCCGGCCTCTTCCAGGCGGTAGAGGGCCGGATAGAGCGTTCCCTCCTTCAGTTCGAGCATGCCGCATCCTCGCCCCTCCAAGCGGCGCATGATCTCGTAGCCGTGGGCTTCGCTCGTGGAAAGCGCCGCCAGCACCATCGCATCCAAGTGCCCACGCAGCGTATCGCCGTTTATCTTTTCCATGCCAATATACTATGACAGTCTGAGTAATATGTCAAGTGAGAATTCGGCATCATATTGCGAGTAGGTCGGTGAAAGTGTGATGCAGAATGGAGAAAACAGGTGCAAGGCGACGGGACTTAACCGAAACAGGACCTGAACTGTTGTTTGAAAAAAACTCCGACTCGTGAGTAATATATTATCAATGAGTTTGTATCAGTCCAGAAAGAGGATATGCGTGATGAGACGACAACACCCCCTTCGCTTTGTTTTTAGCGCGGCAATGGTCGCCATTACCGCGCTGTCATGTGCTGATGTCTACGCCGAGGACGCAAAGGATGCCGCTGCGTCCACGGATTCAGCAACAGAAGCGATCGCCAAGACCGCCGCAATCGTCCTTTTTGAGGATGACTTCAGCAAGGGCGCGGACAGGTGAACTTTAACCGACGCCAACCCCTGGGAAGCGCAGAAAGAGGGGGAAAACGGGGTTTTGGCGCTGGCGGTGGATTTTGTAGATAGGTCGGCATTCGAGCTTTATCCGCCTTCGGTTAATACGACGCTGGAGCAACAATAAAAACAAACGTCTCTGACAGGTCAGGCTATTGTTTCTCCGCTGTCCCTCCCGCCTGACATTTCGCAGGTGCGGCACATTCGGCTTAGAAATAATACCAGATGCTCTCGTAGTCCGTCGCATCCTCGCCAAAGTCTGAAAGACGATTAAGGTAGTCCAGTATCGGCACATCTGTTGCCAGGTATGTTTGCAGTCTGGCGATGTTTTTCTCCCACGAATGGAACTCGTAGACTCGCGAGCCGTCTGGCAGGACTGACACCATGTCCCGGTGCTGATAAGCGCGCAGATAATTTTTGCCCAGCCCCGGGACGTTGTAGACCGGCTCATCGGTACGGCAGAGGCCGGGCAGCAGGCGACTTTCCTCTTTGACCTCCTGCAGGATGCGCGCTATCGGCACGCGGTATCGCATCGTTTCCGCCTTGCCCTTCGTGGCAAATGTGTAATACGGGTCAATGCCGATGCGTCTCAAAAGCATGCGCAGGCGCGCGCTCTCAAACCGCCGAGACGTGAAAAATGTATAGACCAGTTGATTATAAACGCTTATTCCACGGCGTTTTATGCGGTCAATTGCCGCCGCCATCTCCGGCGTCACCTCATAGACGTGCTCGACATGCGTGATGACTGCAATATCCCGCCTGCCAAGCTCACGGCATGAACCAAGAGTGTCCGCCAATTCTTCGGTCACGCGCATGGGCATGGTGACCGGGGTGCGCGTGCCAATTCGGATGATTTCTATCGCGGGTATGGCGCAGAGCGCATCCAGTATTTCCTTCAGTCGGGCTGTTTCAAGAATCAACGGATCGCCGCCGGTTATCAATACCTGCCGCACGGCAGGATGATCGGCTATCCACCGGATGGCATCCCTCATGCTCTCGGGAGGCGCAAAAGCGCCCGGAGCCATGACCTGGTCAATCTCCCAGTTGCGCTGACAGTAGACGCAAATCTGCGGACAAGTTGACACCGGTTTGAGGATGACGATTGACGGATAACGGCGTGTCACAAAGTCAATCGGAGATGTGTCAGTTTCAAGCATGAAATCACACCCGACGCCGTCCGCTCCGCGCTGTTGCGTCATGGCGCGGATGTAGTCGCGCGGTGGAATCACTTGGGCGCGGACGGCATGGTCGCGGCCCAGCGGCTCATCGTCCATCAGCGAGGCATAATAGGGGGTGATGCCGAACGGCAGACGGGCGGCGCATGCGTCGGCAATATTGCGGTGTTCCTCCTCGCTTAAGGTCACGACCTTTGAAAAGGTCTCAACATCGGAGATTACATGGGCGGTCTGCCATCGCCAGTCGTTCCAGTCGGCTATCGAACCGCCAAACACGTTAAGAATTTTGTTTCGTCGGAATTGGCGATATTCCGGGATTCCATCATCAAACCCTGACGCATAGCGCGCCATCTTTTCAGCAGTCAATGCCCAAAGATGGTCAAGCTCATCGCTGCGCAGGATCGCCGCTTCCCGTCCACTCGGCTTGTCGGTCAGCGGGACGTGGTCGTAGCGAAGCGGTCCACGTCCGCGTATTCCGATCACCCAGTGGATCAGTTCGGCATAAAATCCTGGCGAAAGGTCGGGGCGGACGGTTCCCGCAGCAATGTCCATGAGCGCCTTCGCGACGCTGAAACCGACGCGGGCGTCGGAAACACTGCTTAGCGCGGAGCGTAATGCGCGGGAGCAATCGCGCGCTGATATGCGTTCATAGGAAGGTCTGCTAGTATGGTCGCTGATGGTTTCAGCGGCCATCCTGTCAGCGTTGGAGCGCAGGCGTTCCCGAACTTCGTCAAGGGATGACGTCTCCTTAACACCGGAAAACAGGTCAACAGCCTCTCGGCGCAATGAGTCGGCATTGAAATCAGATTCCATGAAAGCCATCCCGATCCTCCTTCACATTTCGTAATTCTCAAACCTTGATCTCCAACTGCGGGCTTGCGAAAAAGACTTTCCAGAATCGTCTGCCTGCATGTCCAGAGCCGTAAAAAGGTTCGAACAATTAATTCAATCTTCCACCCGTAACCCCCCTATAACGATTGTGACGTTATTAAACCAATTATTGCCTTACGATAGCGAATCGTCAATAAATTGTCAGTGAGTGTTCGTTTAAACTACAGGAATTCCCGCATGACTCCGCGTCTGCCCCGGGGCGCTTTCGTCAGGGGCGTCCATTTTTTCCGGATATGAAGGTCATGACCATTTGCCTTTCACCATACAGCCCCTTCCGGCCTCTGTCGAGTTGCAAATGCGGCAGGGAGCAATGCAGGTATCCCGCACATGTCGGTTCAAAGACATACCCGTCTTCGGGGGCGTGTCCTTTTCATCATGGCAGTAAAAACTCTTGTTTGAAAACAACCCCGGTTCGTGAGTAGTATGTTACAAGCAAGAGCAGGAAGTCCGTGGCGAACAGGAGACACAAATGAGAATCTGGATTGTGCCGGAATTGACGCTTGTCGTCTTGATGTTCTTCCTTGTTATCACGTTCCAGATGGCATCAACCGCCGGAGAAAAGAACGAAGCCGCGGGTGTCAATGGTGCAACCGCCAAAATCCTGTTCGAGGATGACTTCAGCAAGGGCGCGGACAAGTGGACTTTCACCGACGCCAACGCCTGGGAAGCGCAGAAAGAGGGGGAAAACGGTGTTTTGGCGCTCAAGGCGCGAAGCAAATACAAGCCCGCAGTGCGTTCCCCGGAAAGCATCGCGTGGGCGAAGGACCTCGACGTGAAGAGCTTCGTCATGGACGTTTGCCTGAAAACCACCGACACCGTGGGCGGCGGGCATCAGGACATGTGCCTGTTCTTCGGGCGTCAGGACGCAGAGCATTTCTATTACGTCCACATAGCGATGAAGTCGGACGCGCACGCTAACTCGATTTTCATTGTCAACGGCAAACCCCGCGTCTCCATCGCGAAGGAACGAACCAAGGGAACAGCATGGGATAAAGGGTATCACGTGGCCCGGATTGTCCGCGATGCGGACACCGGCGTCATAGAGGTCTACTTCGACGACATGTCAAAGCCTATAATGAAGGCCGAGGACAAGACTTTCCTGTCCGGTCCGGTCGGAATCGGCTCATTCGACAACACAGGCGTTTTCGATTACGTCCGCGTCTGGGACCGCAAGCCATGAGACGCGCGACGTGATTTGCGAGGAAGCCAACATGATTCGACGTATTGTGTGCCTTCCGGCGGCTGCCGTTCTTCTGGCGTCCGTGGCCGCCGGAACATTGAAGGGAGAGGAGATGGAAGCGACCATCAAGATCGAGGACAAGGGGAGCGCGTTGCGCATCGAAGCTGACGGGCAGTTGCTGGCGGAATACCGCTACAAGGACGTCCCGCGCCCGTTCTTCTACCCCCTGATCGGGCCGACGGGAAAGAACATGACCCGCCACTGGCCCATGAGCGAAGAAGGCAAGGGTGAAAGCAGGGACCACGTGCATCACAAGGGATTGTGGTTCACGCACGGTTCAGTCAACGGCGTGGACTTCTGGGCGGAGAGCGACAAGTCCGGCAAAATCGTTCACGATAAGTTTCTGAGGATGGAATCCGGCGGCAAGGAAGGGGTTTTCGAGTGCGCCAACCAGTGGGTTGCCGCCACGGGGAAGGTCGTCTGCACCGACCGGCGGGTCCATCGTATCAGCAAGCGCGGGAAGCAGATTTTTGTGGATTATGACGTGACCATCGAGGCCTCTCAGGAGGAGATAACGCTGGGCGACACGAAGGAAGGCAGCATGGCGATCAGGATGCCGGAGACCATGCGCGTGAGCGGCAGCCTTCTGGCAAAGGGTTTCATAGTGAATAGCGAAGGCATAAAAGACGCCGCGACGTGGGGCAAACGGGCGACATGGGTTGACTACTACGGGCCGCTTGAGGGGGAGACGGTCGGTGTTGCCATGTTCGACCATCCGTCCAACCCGCGGCATCCTACTACATGGCACGTCAGGGACTATGGCCTGTTCGCCGCCAACCCGTTCGGGATTCACGACTTCGAGAAGAAGCCTGCAGGAGCGGGCGACATGAAGATAGCAAAGGGCGAAAGCGCGACCTTCCGCTGGAGGGTCTACCTGCATCCGGGCGACGCGAAGGCCGGCAAGGTTGCCGAGGAGTACGCCCGCTACGCCGGACAGACCGGCAAGTGATTTTTTCTGCCCGATTAAAAAGACATTTCCATTTCAACAGGACACAGAAGAGGTCAGACAAAGATGAAACAGCTTTCCAGACGCGAGTTTTTGAGAAAGACAGGTGGCGCGGCCCTCGGATTGGGTCTGGCGTCGAGTTTCTCAGCCAAGTCATACGCCCAGATCGCGGGCGCGAATGAAGACATCCGGGTGGCGGTCGTGGGCTGCGGCGGCAAGGGCGCGGATCACGTCAACAGGTTCAGCGGCAAGAAGGGCGTCCGTCTGGTCAAGATTTGCGACGCAGACGCAAGCCACATCAATTCAAGGTTGATCATCGCCCGGCTGAAAAGTCCGACATGCGAGGGCGAGCAGGATGTCCGAAAGATTCTTGATGACAAGGGGATTGACGCGATTGTAACGGCGACACCGAACCACTGGCACTCGCTGATGGTTGTATGGTCATGCCAGGCGGGGAAGGACATCTACGTCGAGAAACCGGCGACGCACAACATATGGGAAGGCCGCAAGATTCAGGAGGCGGCGGCAAAGTATAACCGAATTGTGCAGTGCGGCATGCAGCAGAGGTCCAATCCATGCTGGACGCCGGCCTTCCAGTGGGCCAAAGAGGGAAATCTGGGAAAGATTCTTTATTCCCGCGGCCTGTGTTACAAGCGTCGCGGCAGCATCGGCAAGGTTGACGGTCCACAGCAGGTTCCGGCGACGGTCAATTACGATCTCTGGTGTGGTCCTCGGGAGACCGAGCCGCTGATGCGCAAGAATCTGCATTACGACTGGCACTGGGTATGGCCGACGGGCAATGGCGACATCGGCAACCAGGGCGTTCATCAGATGGACGTTGCAGCATGGGCGATCGGTGCGACAGAACTGCCACCGGGAGTCATAAGCGTAGGCGGACGCTTTGGTTACGTTGATGACGGTACGACTCCGAACACGCAGTTTGTGGTTCTGGACTACAAGCCAGTTCCCATAATCTTCGAGGTCCGGGGCCTGGCGGATAACAAGGAAACGAACGCTGATGCGCATTTCAAGGACACTCCCTATCGCGTAGGGAATATCCTACATTGCGAAGGCGGCTATGTCGTTGAGGGCAGCGCATTCGACAACGACAAGAAACGTATCAAGACATTCAGTTCCGACGGGGGCGAGGGGCATGACGACAACTTCATCAAGGCTGTGCGCAGCCGGAAGATGTCCGACCTGAACGCCCCGCCGTTGACCGGGCACATCTCCGCTGCCTGCTGCCACATGGGCAACATCAGTTACCGTGTCGGGCAACAGGCTTCGCCCGATGAGATACGCGAATCGGTCAAGTATGACTCCGGCGGGCTTGAGACGTTCGAGCGGTTTGTCGAACACCTCAGCAAGAACGGCGTGGACATAGGCAAGGAGAAGGCCATTCTTGGGCCGCACCTGAAGTTCGATCCGAAGACCGAGCGGTTTGCCGGCAACGGGGCGCTGGACGAGAAGGCCAATGCGTTCCTGAAGGACAGCTACCGGGAACCCTTCGTTATTCCGGAGAAGGTCTGAGCGGTTGCTTCAGGCTGTAACGGCTCCGAAAGTCGCATTGGTGGGTCAACGCATCGCGCCATGTGCGCTGCTAACGACCCACCCTACTTTCACTGCGTTGACCCACCCTACTTTAGGCATCTTTGGGTGCGGCGCGGACGCATTCCGGCATTATAAATGATTTATCTCAGCTTGGGCGAAATGGGATTGAATTCACCGGCGGCGCGATGTAGACTTACTCATTCGGTTTTTTTGTTCAAACGGCCTTTTGTTGAGGGCCGTATTCCGGCAAACGCATACGGAGGTTCGATAAAATGAGATGGGGAGTCTGCTCCGGTCCAGATAACGCAGCCATGCTGGCTTCCGTCGGTTATGACTATTTCGAGCCGGCGGTCACCGGCGTGCTTAAGCTGCATGAGCGACGGCTCAGAGCCGAAGAAGTGAGTCTGATGTTCGCCAATCTCCCCATCATGCCGGAGGTTTTCAACTGTTTCGTTCCGGGGACGATGCGCATCACAGGTCCGGATGTTGACTTCGCGGTGCTTCGCAGCTACGTCGAGCAGGTCACCATCGCCTGCGGGGCCGTCGGGTGCAAGGTCATTGTCTTCGGAAGCGGCGGAGCCAGGAAAGCGCCGGACGGTTTCGACCGGGAGCAGGCATACAACCAGCTTGTCGAATTTCTGAAGATGGCCGGGGATGAATGCGCCAAGCGCGGCATTACCCTGGCGATAGAGCCGCTCAACAAGACCGAGACGAATATTATCAACAGCGTTGAGGAGGCAGTGCAACTTGCTGACAGGGCGGATTATCCGGCGGTGCGTGTTCTGGCGGATTATTATCACATTGCGACCGACAATCAGCCGTTGACGGAGGTCAGCGACGCCGGGGGGATGCTTGCCCACTGCCATATGGCTGAGCCTAGAGGGCGCGTTCGCCCGGCGACGGGGATGACGGATTACGCCCCGTGGTTCAAGGCTCTGCGGGACGCGGGTTACGACCGGCGCTGTTCGCTGGAATGCAAATGGGACAACCTGGCGCAGCAGGCGGGGGAGACGCTTGAGTTTCTGAAATCGGTCGCCGCCTCGGTCGAAGAGTAATTTCAGGATATCCGGATTAAGAGGATTTGCGACCGTCCGGGGACGCGATTGTCAATCGTCCGTGGGCCACTGTTTCGGCGATCTTGAGTCCTTGTCATCCGGTTCGTCAGTGGGCCATTGGCCTTTAGGCGCATTGCTTGAGTTTCCGTTCGGCTTTTTATCGCCGGAATCGCCGTTGCCGTCAGATGAATCGCCGATGCGTCTGATAGGTTCGACGCCGGGCGGGGGGAATATCTCGCCGCACAGCGCGCCGGCCACTTCAACGCCTTCCCGAAGGCCGTGGCACAAGCTTCCCTTGCGTCCCTCGCGCCACGCCCGCACGATGGTCTGCCTTATCGCCATAAGGTTTTCCAGCCCCAATTCATGGGCCACGGTCTCGTCGGCAACCACCTCGACCATCTTTTCAAACCGGCTGACGTAAATAAGCAGCACGGGCTTGCCCCGGGCCTGCGTCCATGACGCCTCCCGCAGCGTCAGCAGCGCGTTGCCCTGAACCTCCTCCTCCATTGTCCGGATATTGACCAGGAAGCGCTTCAGGGGTCTTACGACGCGGGCAATCAGGACGCCCAGCACGAATGAACCGCCGATGAGGAGCAGCGCTTCGTGGATCGTGAAGGTCGAGTCCCACGGGCTGGGCGCGTCCGTGGCTTGAGTGGTCTGCCACGCCTGCAACTGGTAGAAGAATCGCCCGAGCCAGACGCAGATCATCGTCATGACTGTGAAAAGAATTCCGACAACGTCCTCCGCGCGATGGTATCTGTCGCTGCTCTGGGTGACGTATGTGAGTATCTGGACGGAGGTTTTCTTCTCCGCCTCGACTATCGCGTCTTCCACCAACGCATTGTCGTCTTCGCTGAACCCGACTTGCTCTCTCATGTCTCATCCGCCAGTTTGATGTGCAGTTCGCGGAGCTGCTTCGGCTCGACGACGCTCGGTGCGCCCGTGAGCGGGCAGGCGGCCTTCTGGTTCTTCGGGAACGCGATCACCTCGCGAATGTCGTCGGCGCCCTGAAGCATCGCGACCATGCGGTCAAGGCCGAAGGCGATGCCGCCGTGGGGCGGAGCGCCGTATTCCAGGTTCTTGAGCAGGAAGCCGAATCTGTCCCTGGCCCGTTCCGGGCTGATGCCAAGCAGGTTGAAGACCTTCTCCTGCATCTCTCGCCTGTGCATTCTAATGCTTCCGCCGCCAAGCTCCACGCCGTTCATCACAAGGTCATACCCCAGCGAACGCGCGTTGCCGGGATCGGTCTCGATCAGGCCGACGTCGTCGGGATGGGGCGCAGTGAACGGATGATGAACGCTGTCCCAGCGTTTCTCGTCCTTATTCCACTCAACGAGTGGGAAGTCAACGACCCATGTGAGCTTGAAAATACCCTTGGGGATGATGCCCTCGCGGGAGCGGGCCAGGGTTGTCCGAAGGAAGGACAGGCAGGTATTGGCGATCTTCGGCTCGTCCGCGACGAAGAGAAGGAGGTCGCCCTTCTGCGCGTTCATGCGCGTTGCCAGTTCTGCGGCCAGATCGTCCGAGAAGAATTTGCGGATGGGGGAGGCGAGGCCTTCGTCGCCGTATTTGAGCCAGGCGAGGCCCTTAGCGCCGATGCCTGCGATATCCGTCTGCAGGTTGTCAATGTCCTTGCGGGAGAGGTCTCCGAAACCTTTCGCGTTGAAGCCTTTGATGACGCCGCCGGATTCGATTGCCGACGTGAATACGCGGAAGGTTGTCCGTTTTGCGATGTCCGAAACGTCGCAGAGGTTCATGCCGTAGCGGATATCCGGGGCGTCGCAGCCGTATTTGTCCATGGCTTCCCGGTAGGTCATCCGCTGAATGGGCAGCGAAAGCTCCAGACCAAGTGTTTCCTTGAAAATCAGCGCCATCATTCCTTCGATGATACCGATGATATCCTCCATGCCGATGAAGGACATTTCGACGTCAAGCTGGGTGAATTCGGGCTGGCGCTGGGCGCGAAGGTCTTCATCGCGGAAGCAACGGACTATCTGGTAGTAGCGGTCGAAGCCTGCGACCATGAGCAGTTGCTTGAAAAGCTGGGGGGATTGCGGCAGGGCGAAGAATGTGCCGGGGTTGAGCCTGCACGGGACGAGGAAGTCGCGCGCGCCTTCCGGGGTGCTTTTTGCCAGGAAGGGGGTTTCAACGTCAACGAAGTCCAGCGAGTCGAAGTAACGCCTCATTATTCTGGCGACTTTGTGCCTGAAGATGAGCCGCTGCTGGACGACGGGCCTGCGCAGGTCCAGCACACGCCATTCCATGCGCTGGGCTGTGGCTATTGAGTCCTCGGCGGCCATGTCAATGGCTGGCGTTTCGGCCTTGTTCTGGATTTCCAGGTCGTCTGCGGCGATTTCGATCTCGCCCGTCGGCATGGAGGGATTCACGGTTCCTTCCGGCCTTGCGGCAACCTTGCCGCGCACGGCCACGACGTATTCCGAGCGCAGCGTTCGCGCCAGATCGTGAAGTTTGGCGTCTGTCCGTGGGCTGAATACGACCTGGGTGAGGCCGTAGCGGTCTCTGAGGTCTATGAAGACCAGGCCGCCGTGGTCGCGCCAACTGTTGACCCATCCGGCCAGCCGGACTTCCTGATCGAGGTTGCTTTTGCGAAGTTCTCCGCACGTGTGCGTTCTTATCACGGTGTTCTCAATGCCTCCTGTTGTCGGGCCGTCTGCGGCCCGGGATTATGCGCCTGCTTTTATGGTTGCGAACCGGGGCGGGATTCCTCATCCTCCCAAGGCCATTTCAACCTTGTCGGCTCGCCGCGCTATCTCGAAAATGGTCTTCCCGAGCACGTTCGGGGTGGCCGCCTCCATCAGCAGCGTGTTGACGAGGGTTAGCCAGAGCTGGCCCTTGCGCTCCCGAATGGCCAGCGCTCCGTAGGGAATGTAGAGATTCATCTGCAGGGCCTTCTCCGGCGGGAAGTCGGCGGCGGGGCCGCAATCGCTGAAGACGATCAGCAATTCGTCTCCGTCCCGGTCCTTGCGTCCGAAGATCACGCGGACCTTCTGCTCGCGTTCGCCGGGAAGCTTGACGTGGATGTCGTATTCGTTTTCCCTGTGGAGTTCCCACTTGCAGTCGAATTTCGCCACGGCCTGCCGGATCAGTTCGTCCGGGGCGGAAGGCTCTGCGGCGGAAATTTCCATAGTGACGGGCACACCCGGCGTGTCGTCAGGCTCCGGCGCGGGGGCGGGAGCCGACTGTGGCGCAGGAGCGGATTGCGGTATGGGCCTGGCAGGGGATTGGACGCTCTGCTTGGCATGCCATTCCTCCCATGCCTGGCGATTGGCTCCGAAATCCTGCCCGGTGATTGACTTCAAGGCGTCCGAGGCGACGCTCATCAACTCCGCATCGGACAACGCGGGAATCAGGTTGGGAATAGCTGCGCGCGAGCCTATCTGACCCAGGCAGTTTGCAGCTGCCCAGCGCACGGCAGGCGTCCTGTGCGAGAGCGCTTCGCACAGGGGCTGGACCGCCTCGTCCCCCAGCATTACAAGTTGGCGGCAGGCCTGCGCCCTGAGCCTGAAATCGAGAAGCTGCTTTACCAGTTGAGTCGCTTTCTCGCTCATATCCCGGCTCCTTTCAATTGTGACTCTCGTATGCGATCAGCAAGCTCCGCCACTGGGACCTGCGCCGAATCGCCTGTGCTCATCTGTTTCAGATTCACTGTGCCGTTCTGGAGTTCGGTTTCGCCCACGACTGCCGTAAATGCCGCATTTAGGCGGTTGGCCGATCGCATCTGAGCCTTCAGGCTGCGGCCTTCGTAATCAAGGTCCGCGCTGATGTCTTTCCGTCGCAGTTCGGAGACCACGCGGAAACAGAACGATCGGGCCTCGTCGTTCAGGGCCGCGACGTAGACTTCGATTTCCTGTTCGGGCGGAGACGGAGTTCCCTTGTTCAACTCCTCCCATGCCAGGAGGGTCGCTTCCGCGCCGATGGCGAATCCGACAGAAGGGAGAGGCGGACCGCCCAATTCTTCAACCAAATTGTCATAACGACCGCCGCCGCAGACGGCGTCCCGCGCGCCGAGCGCCTCGTGGGTAATCTCGAAGACAGTGCGGGTGTAGTAGTCCAATCCGCGCACAAGCCGCGGAGATTCCATCCATTCCACGCCGAGGATATCAAGCCCGGAACGTGTGGACGCATAGTGCGCGGCGCAACCGGCGCAGAGGTGATCCGCGACCTTCGGCGCTTCGTCGGCGATGGTTTTGCAGGCGCGATTCTTGCAGTCCAGCAGGCGCAGGACGTTGCGATCCATACGGGACTTGCAGTCGTCGCAGAGGCTGTCCTTCCGGGCGGCGAAGAAGGAGCGCAGCGCGTCGCGGAAGGCAGGACGGCAGGCCGGGCAGCCGATGCAGTTGACTTTGATTTTAAATTCCGCCAGGCCGAATTCGCTCAGGATGGACGCGGCAATGCCGATAACCTCCGCGTCAAGCAGCGGAGAGGGGGAGCCGATGGCCTCCGCGCCGATCTGGTGGAATTGGCGCTGACGGCCCTTCTGCGGGCGCTCCCGGCGGAACATCGCGCCCATGTAGTAGAGCTTCCAGAAACCCTGTTTCTTGTGCAGGTCGTGCTGGATAAAGGCGCGGACTACGGGCGGAGTCCCTTCGGGGCGGAGGGTGACGGTCGCGTCCTCCCCGCTTGGGAAGGTGTACATCTCCTTCTGGACGATGTCCGTATTTTCTCCGGTCCCCTTTACGAAAAGCACCGTGTTTTCGAAGACAGGGGTGCGGATTTCGCAGTATGCGGCGCGCTGGAAGACGTTACGCGCGGCGGTTTCAAGCCGCCTCCAGATGGGCGACTCGCCGGGGAGTATGTCCCGCGTGCCATAGATACACTGTATTTGTTTTTCTGCCATCAGGAAGAGTCCTCAATCCAGTCGTTCAAGCAACAGTAATATATCAAACTGTGGCCGTACAGCCAATAGCGCGAACTTCGGATTCGGTTCATTGCGGGCAATCAACCACAGTTTTTTACTGGGTCAATAGTCATTCATTCCGCAAGGCGTCTTCTGACATGGAAACGCCCCTTTCGGCGATCAAAACGCCGGCGACGTTCATTACAAGCGCCGCATAAGTCAGCATACGGACTTGTTCGCCGAGTACCAGGGCGACCAGCATCAGGCTCAGAAAGGGGCAGAGATAAGCCAGCGGGGCGATTCGCGCCGGGTTGCCGATGCGAAGGGCCATAAGCCACATAACGTAAGCCAGACCGTTGACCAGCGCGCCCAGGCAGGACAGAAGAAGAATGCATCGGAGCGAAATGGCCGGCAGGCCCTTCTGAAGGACTATAATCACAACGAAGCCTGCCATTCCGGCTGCATTGTAGATTGTCTGCGAGGCGAAAGGCTTGCTTTGGACTTCTGATGCGTAACTGGAAAATATCGCCCATGACAAGGCGGCCAGGACTCCGAGAGCAATTCCGCCGGCGGGAGAGGAATAAGCGGCATTTTCCGCGCCACGCTGCACGAGCACCGCAAGGCATACGCCTGAAAAGCTCAAGGCCAGACCAATCCAGCCCGCCGGATGCGCCACGCTGCGCCTTCTCAGAACGCTCAGGAAGACAAGGAACGAGGGCCAGAGGTAGTTGCCGAGAAGGGGGTAGACCGGGCCTCCGACTCCAATGCCCCGGTAAAACGCGCCGGAGTATACGAAAATGCCCAGGAAGCCCAGCGCGGCAAGCCTTGACAATTCTGAGAAGGTTCGGGGAAAGGAGGATGGACCTTCAAAGAGCAGGGCGGCAGCCAGATTAAAAATAAGCGCGGCCAGGCACGCGATGGAGACGACATGGAGAGGCGTCGCGCCCCAGCGATAAGCCATGCTTACCGCGCTTGAGGTTGTGGACCAAAGGAGAATGGTTGCGATTCCGAGGGCAACGGGCGTCCAACGATTTTGTCTCGCGTCAGGCATCAGGCGGGTATTATACGCTGGCTCGGAAGAAGATGCGCATGGCGATATATGCTTCCTCTATGCCATGCGCATGAAAAGGGAAATTGAAAGTATTGGCTTGCGCATGTAACAAGTGACACTGGAGCAATCCTGCGGCGGCGGGTGAGGCAACGGTCGGTTATCGCTGCGGGGGACGCGGCGGGAATGCTTGCCGAGGGGCGGCTGAGAACATATAGTGCGGCGGATGTCCGGTTCATTGACGATTCTCATGCAGGCCCGCCGCATGAATGGATTTTGACGAGGAACCTGTCATGTTCAGCGCCGATTTCACCAAAGCCCCGCGAGCAATAGTATTTGTTTTCCTTACGGTCTTTCCTGCATTCATTTTAGCTGAAGCAAGCGCGCAGGAACTGAAGCTGATACCGTTGCCTCAGACAGTTGCTCAAACGAATGGCGTTTTTGACTTCAAAGGGAAGACCGGTATCACGCTTGGCAAGGCGGATGATGCTCAGGATCGTTTTGCCGCTTTGCAGCTTGCCGATGAGGTTGAAACGGACCTGGGCATCCGCATCGGCGTGTCCGGTGATGGAGGGGATGGGCGGCGAATTCTGATGGGTGTGGCCGGGCGGGATGCGGTTATTGACGCTGAGTTGAAACGGCTTGGCGCGAAAGTTCCGGACAAGGGGAGAGAGGCTTACCTGCTGTCCGTAAGGCCGGATGGGATAGTCATAGCCGGCGTCGGTAATGAAGGCGTGTTTTACGGGGTTCAAACGCTCAAGCAACTGGTTCGAGCCAACGCCGCCGGAACCGCGATACCGTGCTGTGAAATCAGCGACTGGCCCGCGCTGCGGATTCGCGGATGGCAGGAGGATATCAGCCGCGGGCCGATACCGACGCTGGAGTATCTTAAACGACAGATAAGAACCATGTCGGAATTCAAACTCAATTTCTTCACGATGTACACCGAACACGTATTCAAGCTGGACAAGCATCCCAGAATTGCGCCCAACGAGGGGTTGACGGCGGCCGAGGTCAAGGAATTGTCCGAATACGCAAGGAGTTATCACGTCGAGGTGGCGGGGAATTTCCAGGCGTTCGGGCATTTCGCGAACATTCTGCGCGTGGACGGGTATCAGCAGCTTGGGGAGAACTGGTGGATCATCACGCCGGCAAAGGAGGAGAGTTACACGTTCCTCAAGGACGTTCTCGGCGAAATCGCCCCGGCCTACGACAGCCCGCTGTTCGTCATCAACTGCGATGAGACCTATGGGTTGGGCGAGGGGCCGAGCAAGAAGATGGTCGCGGAGATCGGAGTCGGCGGAGTCTACGCCTATCACATCAATCGTCTGAACGACATTCTGAAGCCGATGGGCAAGCGCTGCATGATGTGGGGGGACATTGCGCTTCACAACAGGGACATCATTCCGAAACTGCCGAAAGACCTGATCGTGCTTTCGTGGGGATACCATGCCGGGAAAAGCTTTGATGACGCAATCCTGCCATTCACGGAGATGGGCTTCGAGTTCATGGTCTGCCCCGGCGTTAGTTGCTGGAGCAGGATATTCCCGTTGACGGCGACGGCGACCGTCAACATATCCAATTACACGCGAGACGGGGCCAGGCACGGCGCCCTTGGGACGCTGAACACTACGTGGGACGACGATGGGGAAAATCTCTACAGCAATAACTGGCATCCCCTCGTGTGGGGGGCGGAGTGCGCGTGGTCTCCGGCGATTCCAAAGGATGCTTCCATTGATGGCGACGTTGAACGCGAAAACCGTCTCAAACGGTTCAACGGGGCCTTTGGGCCTGCGTTCTTTGGCGCGCGGGATAATGCTTACGCGGAAGCGATCCTGATGCTGGAGGAGATGAGCCGTAATCCGCTGGCCGGGGAATTCATGGACGGTTGCTTCTGGGCCGATCCCTTCGCGTCGCCCGTGATGCGCCTTGAAGCGGCGAAGGCCGCCGCCGGGAAACTGGTCTCATCCGCCGACGCGGTCCTTGCGAAAATCTCCGAGGCGCGGACGAAATATGCTCACAACGCCGACGCGCTGGACTTCATGGCCTTCGCAACGCGGCGGGTGAGGTTCCTGGGATTACGAACGCTGACCAGGATTCAGATTGGAGAGCGGCTGAAGGTTCTTGACGCCGGCGCGCCCGATCCGCGCGAGGCGGAGGCCGCGCTGGTCGGCGCAAGGATCGGCGCGCTTGCTCTTCTGGATGAGGCGGTGAAGCTGAGGGATGAATACGGCAGGCTCTGGCTTTCGGAGAATCGCGTCTGGTGGCTGGATGAGAACCTCCGTAAATACGATCGTCTTGAGAAAACCATGCTTGACAAGCGGGACGCGATTGCGAAGGCGCTCTACGGCCTGCGCGCCGAGGGGCGGGTTCCGTCCGCGGAATCTCTTGGTCTGGACCTGGCCGAGACCGGCGTGAGGAATACGTCCGCAAGGTTTGACGCCGCAATGGCGGAGATGAAGAGCGCGTGGCTTGAGGGTGGCGGTGATGCGCGAATACCCATAGTTTGGCAGGCCGGCAAGTTCGCCCGGATTGACTGTCCGGTCGAGATGGTTCTTCCGCGCGGCGGGGCGTTCGATCGTTTTCTGCCCCTGAAGCCGGAAAAGGTTGCCATGGCGGAGGAGATGAAGGACGGCTCGCTCAAGCCGGTTCCGTGTCAGGTTGACGGCGGAGGCTGCCTGACGTGGGTTGTTCCGGGGAGGACGGATGCCGGGGGGCGGAGGATTTTCTGGCTTTATCCCGAGGCAAACATTGCGCCGCCGGTTCCGTCCGGGGCCGTCAGCGCAAGGCCGGATGACGCGGGCGGTTTCTGGATCGAGAACGACCGCATCGCCGCGCGCGTGATGCCGGAGGGCGGGCACATATATGTCTGGAAGGTCAAGGCGCTGGGCGGTCTTGACGTAACGCAACCGGGCGAGGCGGACTGGTTTGGATTCTCGGACGCGGGATGGGGGGAAAGGGCGAAGAAGCATAGGATCGAGCTTGTTGCCGCTGGGCCGGTAATGGCGCGGCTCCGGTGCATTCCCGAGACGGACGGGATAGCCAGGGAACTGACCTTCCGGGCGGGAAAGGGGCTTTGCGAGGTCACGTTGGACGCCGGCGTCGGGTTTTACTGGGATTACGATGATGCAGAGGTCATGGGAAGGCGGTCAAAGACACCCGGAGCTTATCTGTTCTCAGACGGTGCGGCGGGGGAGTTGCCGGAAACCGGCGATTTAAGTGTGGCGCAGCCGAATACGGTCTGGGGATTTAAGCATCGTCCGGATCGTCTGATGCTGGCGTCAATAACGCCGGGTGTTCCCACGACGCACCGGGTCGGTCCCGGCGGCGGCATGGGCGGGACGGGGATCGAGGGAGGACAGGCGGCGTCGCACTTCGTGACGGTCTGCGACGTTATCGAGGCGGACCACGCCGGGACATGCAACGAACTTGCGGAGACGCTGAACCTGAAGTCGCAAGCGACGGTCTCAATCGGTCCGGCGATGCCGCGGACCGGCAAGGAGTGACGCGGAACGATACAGTTCGGGATCGCGGGGTATCAGAGACGGATTTTTCAACCGCAAAGGCGCATGGCGCGAACCGGGTTTAGTGCGATGGCGGCGCAGCAGTTTTTCTTACATTGCCACGTTCAGCGGGACAGCTTATTCACGATCCGGGTTTGGAAGGCGCAGGTTTCGGCGTTGATGAATCTCACCATGAGCGAGACCTTGTTGTCGTCGTTCAGCGCCGTCCAGTAGAGGTTGAGCGTGGCGTCAATGTCGTTGGGGATTTCGACGGGCTGAGGTTCACCCTCGAAGGACGGCAGGGGAGCGCCGTCGCCGCTATAGGTCGCTATGAAATGGCCGATTCCCGGTATTCCGCGACCGTAGCTGTAAATCTGGCGCGCGGGCAGTTCCGGGTTGTTGTCCATGGTTTTGAGAATGCCGATCTGATACTGGTGCGCACCGCAGCCGGGCGCGACCACGGCGGAGATGCGCGGTGTGAAGTTCGGGGCGTCAGGCTCGAAGGTCCGACCATAGAGGGCCTTTTCGAAGGAGCCGCCGGACTTCAGCGAATCGTGGATCGTGTCCGTCTGATCGCCGTTGCTGACGATGAATGTGCGATCCAGAACGCGGGCGCAATTGTAGATGATGAGGGATGGGTCTTTCACCTTGGAGGCGTCGAACGGGGCAGTTCGAACGACGTCGCCTTCGGCGATGAAGACGCGGTTTCTGCTGTTCTCGCTCCGGCCCATTATCCAGTAGACCTGGACGAGGTTTCTCGCGTCGGGCGTCATCCCGATCACGATGCCGCGTCCGGGATAAACATTGGCTCTCAGATTTTTCATGTTCTGTCCGGCGGCGTCGCGGATTTTCATTCTCGTTCTCCTTGGGATTGCTTTTGGGGGATCATGGGACGGGGGGATCAGGGAACGTCCTGCGCGTCTCCCCGCGATTTGTGCGGGCGATATGATATGCGATTCGGGAGCGAATTCCAATATCTCGATCCGGGGAAAAGCTCGCTCCAGTGGAGAGATTGTCGGGAAGGTTTTTCAAACCACGAAGACACGAAGACACAAAGGCGCGAAGAACGGAGGGAGGGGGGTAAGGACTGAAAGTTTGCGTTCCAGCGTATTGGCGCACAAGGTTTCACTAAAGCGCCGCGCAGCAATGGAAACGTGTTTCGGATTTCATATCCAGTGGTAGAATGTCCGGTATGGCGGATGTTTGGAGTTCGTTGGCAGTCATCGAGCGGCATATGCTGCATCAGTGTTCGTGGACATCGTCATGTTGAAATCGGATGGGAAGTCAAATACGGTTTCTGGAGGCGCGGGTTTGCGTCGCGTAGTCGCCCGGCTTCTGCCGGCGCTCGCCATATTCGCGCTGGCGGGCGTTACGGCCCCGGCCGGGGAGGGCGCGCCGCCGCTCTGGAAGGCGGTCCCGGCGCAGAAGGTCATCATTATCGAGGCGGAGAACCTGGAGGGAAGCTGGCGGGAGCAGACCAACATACCCGGCTTCTCCGGGCGGGGCTTCAGGACCTCGAACGCTGATGGCGTCGCGAAGACCCCGCTGAGCGGAGAGGTTGACATTCCCGAAACCGGGGTCTACGCCGTCTGGGTAAGGGCTTGGGAAGGCGGCGGGGACAGGCGGTTGCGGGCGAGGCTTGGCGGGCAGGCGCTGGGGACGACGCACGACGGGCGCTTCCCCGGACGGTTTTCGTGGCAACGGGCCGGGCAGGCGGAGTTGCCCGCCGGCAGGGCGCGGCTCGAAATCTGGGATGCGGGCAACGGTTACGAAACGGCGGACGCTGTGATGATGACAAAAGACCTTGTGTACCATCCGGAACTGGAATTGCTGAAACTCTCCGTCATGACGGGCGAGGAGATTGAGAAGCAGGAGGCGGACTACGTGGCATGGATGTCCGCGCCGCGCTTCTTCAAGACGTGGAACGTCGAGTCCTGGCGCGCGCGGCGCGAGGTTGTGCGTGAGCATGTCCTTGACAGCCTGGGCCTGTATCCGCTGCCGGCGAGTCTGCCGCTGGACGTCAATTACGGCGGGAGCATCGAACGCGACGGTTACGTGCTGACGCGCGTCTACTGGCAGGTATGGGAGGGGGTCTACGGCTCCGGCTATCTCGCCCGGGCCGCCAACCTGCCGAAGGACGCGAAGGTTCCCGGCGTTCTGTGCCCGCACGGGCACTGGTCGAACGGGCTGAAGGAGGATACAGTCCAGCGGCGGATCATCAACCTGGCGCTGAAAGGTTACGTGGTTCTCGGGACGGACAACGTCCACGTCTACAACTACGCGGCGGGAGTCCAGCCTCTGGGCGCGATGACGTGGAGCAACATGCGCGCGTTGGACCTGCTGTGCGGACTGCCGGAGGTTGACGCGTCGCGGATCGGCTGCGCGGGGTGTTCAGGGGGGGGGCAGCAGACGTTCTTTCTCGTGTCGGTTGATGATCGCGTGACCAGCGCGGTCGTGGTCGGCATGAGCCAGCAGCTTCGCGCGATCATGCATCACAAGAACGTCCATTGCACGTGCAACCACGTCGCGGGACTGATGTCCGAGACGGACATGCCGGAGATGATCGCCTGCGCGGCGCCGCGTCCGGTCAGACACATCATCATGCAGGATTGGACGTCCGCCTTCGACAAGCAGGGATTCCCGGATTGCGTTTCCGTGTATCGGCTGTTCGGCGCTGAGGATAAAACGGATTTCCGATTCCACGACACGGGGCACGACTATAACGCACCCAAGCGGGAACAGACGTATGAATGGTTCAATCGCCACCTTATGGGCAAGGAGAACGCGGAGGCGAATCGGGAGATCGAGCTTGACCCGCCGAGCGTGAAGGAGCTGGAGTCGCTGGACCACGGCGACGTGAGAACGCTCAACGCGTCCGGTCCGGAGACGACGGCAATGATTGCCACTGAGCTGCTGAAGCGGCGCGGAGCCGCGATTCCGGCGGCGGATAACGCCGACGCCCTGATCCATTACATTGCCGGGGTTCCGGAACGGTTGACGGCGGTACTGCGGATACCCCAGCCCGACGCGAAACCGTCCGTTCAACTCCGGGAGACGGGTGAATTCCGCGGACGGGCGATGTTGAAGCTGACCATCGAGGTCGAACCGGGAGTCCGCATTCCGGCGATATTGCTGCGGGAACTTGGCGCGCCGGCGGGGGGGAGGGCATTCATATTCGCCCCGCCGGAAGGGCTTGCATCGCTGGCATCTAAGGAGGTCTTCGATTGTGTTACGCCGCTGATTGATGCGGGCAATGCCGTGCTTGTCGTCAATCTGAGGACTCTTGGCGAGTTCGCTCCCGTGGCGCAGGCGCAGGACATCAACGGTCTGATTTACGGGCGGGCTGCTTTGTCAATGATGACGTCCGATCTGCTTGCTGCTGTGGCTGCGCTGAGGACGTGGGACAAGACGCGGGCGGGGCAGGTGGGGCTTATCGGGTGGCGCGATACGGCGGTTGCCGCCCTGACGGCAGGGGCGCTTGACCGCGGGATAGAGCCGATTGCCGCGATTGACATCGGGGCGACTTACCGGCAGGCGGACCGCAAGCCCCGCGCGCCGCATGTCCTGATGGTCGGGGATGTGCAGCAATTTGCGGCCGCGATAACGCACAGGCGGCTGATCGTCTCCGGATTGCAGCCAAAGGAATGCGACGACTGGCTGAATACGGCGAGCCGGACCCTCAATTCGCGAATTCCCAACGGTTCACAGGTTCACGTACTCGGCGGCGTCCCGGCCGGGGAGGTTATTGCGCGCGCGACTGGAAAGTGACGGTGTTAAGCGCTCATTGCTCCTTTATTGCGCGGATATGCGGAGGCGCACTTCGTTTTTCGTTCGCCCCGTGGAGAATGGGAGGCACAGAACGGCCCGGGCCGAGGAAATGTCGGCTGAGCCGTCTCTCTTATAGGGGTTGTGGGGCAGCTTCGGCCACACAAGCCGAGAACCGACAGGCGCGGAAATGCCCACCCCCCCAAACTCGAATGATGCGTCCGCGCCCCCGACGTCCATGCTGATTTCCTTATCGTCGAGCTTAAGTTCAGCTTTCCCCGCCGATTTTACGATACCATCCAGTTTCATAAGCGGGAGGTGCGCCTCCACTGGTTTGTCCATCGCGCCTGCCACTTCACAGGTGATGAGGAGATTCTCCGCGTCCGGAATACTTATGCCTATCTTGCAGTCATGCGCGCCGTAGCGGAGCAGGAGGGCGTCGCCATCTGCTATCCGGGCGTTATCCGGCGTGTAGATAAGGTCGCCCTTCGGAGCGAAGTCGGGATTAGCGTCACCGGGAGTGTGCCGCAGGAGTGACGGATCACCAACCGTGAAATTGCTGAAAAATGGCTGGAGTTTGGTATTCCCGCCGCCGATTATGAGGCCGATTTTGTCGTGGTATACGCTAAGGAAGCTCTGCCGGTCCTGAATCCATCTGCTTGGCGAAGGCTCAGCGATGTATGCGCTCAGACAGACGAACCAGGGGCCGCGACGGATTACCTTCGCCTCGTTATTTCCGAGCACAAAGCTTGCGTCTTCGCGGCTGGATGCGGGGGGGATGGTTTCTCCGGTCCGACCGTAAAGCAGCATGGACGCGCAGTAGTCAGCGGAGAAACGCGGTTGAACCGCCATGAGGAGCCGGCACTGCCTGGAGAGATATCCCCTGCCTTCGGGCGTCATGGTGAAGCCGACGTTGCCGATCTGGATTGAGGCGTGGTAGGGATTCCTCTCATCAATCGTTTCGACGCATGAGCCGTTCGGATACGTGAAATTTGAGTGAAAGGCTGCCGCGCGAGCGAGGGCCGGGAGGACGGATTCGTCGCCGGAAAGTGAGAAGTAGACGCCAATGGCGTCCGTATAGACGAAGTTGTATGAGACGACCGGCCCCGAATGCTCAGACCACCAGCCTGATGATGATTGCGCTGAAATGACGCGAGCCATGAACTCGGCGGCCTGGCGTTTCCAGTCCGGACGATTGAAGACCATGCCGGCGCAATACAGGCTCATTGCGTGATGCGTTGGGATGTTATGAACGCTGCCCAGACAGCTTTTGGATATTCCTTCGAATCCGAGAAGCAGCCCCTTTTCCCATTTGGCCTTTCGATTTTCCGGCATCGCGTCCCTGATGAGAAGGTAGGCCCTGATCCAGCGGCTGTATGTCCAGGGCATGAATATCTGTCCCCACGTGGAGTTGTCTTTCTTTCGGAAGGTCCACATTCCTTCGGCGTCCTGAGCGTCGGTTAGGGCGTCGCCGCCGCTCATGATCGCCTCAAGCAGATCAGCCGAATGAAAATAAGGATTTGCGCCGTCCTCAACGGCCCATGCGGCGGCAAGCGGGAAAATAACATTCTGATCCTGACACGTCCAGGGTTGCGTGCCGAACCTGCCGGATTCCCTGTCCTGTGATTTGAGAATATCCGGGACTGCGTTGACAAGGTCATCAAGGAATTGTTCTCTCATGTTCCATTGCTCCTTCTCATCGGCGTCAAGCGTAAAACAGAAGTGGATAATGAAGGTCGCCAAGGCAAGCATGAGGATTCTCACTCTTCGGTACCTCCACAGGCGGGGCATGAAAATGAGCGACAGCCGGGATTTGCATTTCACTTTAATGGTAATATGCTTAATGGCTATTCTGGTGTCAATGCGTCCGGTGATGCCGCCGGCGATCCGGTCATTCGGGCCGGCGGACGGCGGCGCCCATGCGGAATTGCGCGGAGTGTCCTCCGGGGAACATGAGGAGATAAGGAAAGTGAATCGGAGAGTTATCAGTCGCATGGTCATTTTGTCGCAGGTTGTCCTCGCATTTTGTTTCTTTTCCTCCTGCGGGGGGGATGATGCTGATCCGGGATTCAAGGCGCGGCGGGAGAAGTATTTCGCCGGGATCAGCGACAAAGCGGGGGGATGTTGGGGCGCGGTGGCGCGCCTGGCGGCGGGGAAGAGCGCCGACCTCGGCGCGCTTGAGGCGGAACTGAACAGCATTAAGAATGTCGAAGACTGCTCGGACTTCAGGATATGCGGACTGGTCAGGTTGTCCTACCTTTACGGGAAGGACAAACGCCTGAGCGGGGACATGAAGGCCACAGTCAAGCGGACTCTGTTGAATTTCAAGTATTGGATTGACGAACCGGGCAACGATAGCATGTGCTACTGGTCGGAAAATCACCAGATTCTTTTCCACTCGAATGAATATCTGGCGGGGAACCTGTATCCCGACGAGGTCTTTCCGAATGCGAAGATGACGGGGAAGGACCACGTCAAGAAGGGCAAACGGCTGGTTGAGCAATGGCTGGGATGGCGGGAGCGTTTTGGGTTCTCGGAGTGGTTTTCGAACTGCTACTACGAGGAGGACCTATGGCCGCTGCTGAATCTTGTGGACTTTGCGCCGGACGCGGAAATCAGGGAGCGGGCGGCGATGGCGGTGGATCAGTTGGCTTTAAATATGGCGCTGAACTCCTATCGCGGCATGTTCATGTGCACGCATGGAAGGTCATACGAACGACACAATAAGTCAGCTCGCGGCGACAGTCTGAAGAAGTTCTCGTGGCTGGCCTGGGGCGTCAGGGAACTTACCGACGACATGGCGGGAGACAGCGGAAGCGCGACGTGCCTTGCGACGTCGAAGTATGCGCTGCCGCCAGCCATACGCCTCATCGGACAGGATACGGAAGCGACATTGGAGAATTACCAGTGGAACGGCATAAAAATCGAGGAAGCGCCGGAGCTTGGTTTGCCCTATGACGACATCGAGAACGGGATGTATTTCTGGGGCATGGAGACGCAGACGCATCCGAAGGTTGTGAAGACCACGATTAAGATGTTCACGGCTTATAACCTCTGGGAAAACAAGTTCTTCGGAGGGCTTGGCGGGGCTACAAAGGCGCTGGCGGAGTCGGGGATGCTGGAAAAGATTCTGACCAGCCGCACCCCGGCCTCGGCAGGGGCGTATCTGGACGACGCGAGGACGTATGGGTACCGCACGCCGGATTACTTTCTTTCGAGCGTTCTTGACAGGAGACCGGGCCAGATCGGCGCCCAGCACCTTTACTGGACGGCGGTTCTTGGGATTGACGCGATTGTTTTCACGCAGCATCCCGGTTCAATCGGCGTGGGCATAGAGCAAACCGGGCATCCAAGTTACTGGACGGGCAATGGTGCTTCTCCGCGCACGGCGCAGTTCAAAAATGTTCTCGTCGCCATCTACAACGCACCCATGAAGACAACGACCGGCGAGGGCGCGCGTTATAAGTTCACCCACGCATGGTTCCCGAAGGATGCATTCGACGAGGTGGCTGAGAAGGGGAACTGGGTAATCGGCAGGAAGGGCAAAGGATACGTCGCGCTCTATTCCTTCCAGAAGCCGGAATTCAGGAAGGACGGCGCGGACGCGGGAAAAGAAATCATCGCGCAGGGGCTTCAGAACTGCTGGCTGTGCGAGATGGGGCGGGAGGAGACTGACGGGTCTTTCAAGCAGTTTGTCGAAAAGGTTTCTTCGTCCGCAGTGTCGTTCGAGAAACTGAATCTGACGTATCAGTCGCCAAGCGCGGGCGAGGTGAAGTTCGGGTGGAAGGGACCGTTCACCGTTGCGGGAAAAGAGGTCGAATTGAACCGCCCGATGCGCTACGACAATCCATATTGCCGGGCGGAGCGGTTTGCGAAGAAGATAGTCGTGGAGTGCAAGGGGAAGAAGCTGACACTGGACTGGGAGAATGGGAAACGGACGGTCGAGTAGGCAATCTGCGGAGCGGATTTCCGGCTTCGGACTCATATCTTGAGCAAGATCGCGCGAGGTAGGCGGTTTTCCGATGGAACTCGAAAACCGCAGGATAATGTGAGCTTCTGAAGGGGACGAGCATGCTTTACAAACCTTCCACAGGCCGTTTCAAGGACGGATACATCATATGGCACGAGGGCGTCTTCTATTTGTTCAGCATGTTCGGCCCCGGCCCTGAGGACCAGTTCCGCAGCGTGTGGCTGGCCAGTTCCGATGACGGCGTTCACTGGAAGCACGTCGGTCCCGTCATCGAGAACGCGCCTTTCAACATATGGGCCATGGCTGTTCATCGCGCCGGCGGACGGTTCATCATGAACCACGGCAGTTTCAGCCGCCCTGGAGTGCAGAACATCCTTCGCTTCTGGGAATCATCCGATCTGGTTCACTGGAAATATCTGGGTCGGGAGTCTGAAGTCACTCCGGACCCGCGCTGGCATGATCCGAACGGGCGTCTTGACTGTATGGCCGTCCTTTGCGTGACGGAGGACGGGCGCGAGCGCTATTACGGCTACGCCACCGGTCCGGGGGGATTCCTCCGGTCGGATGACGGAATCAAGTGGGAGGGCATGCCGTCGCTGGAGATTGACTGGGGAGAGCCGGGACCGCCGCCCATGCAGAAGGATGAGGGTTTTCTGGAGATCGGGGGCTGCGAGCGGATTAACGGTCGGTTCTACCTCGTAGGCGGATGGTTCAACTACCTGGGTTTTACAGGCTACAATGTGTTCACGCTCGTCAGCGACAATCCGACCGGCCCATTCCGTCCCGACCCCGGCGCATACCGCCTATGCGGAAACTCCCGGAGATGGGTGTCGCTGTGGGCGCGCTTCTGCCGGACGGACAGCGAACTGCTGGTAAATGGCTATATGTACGACGGTCATACCTACGAGAGCGGGCAGACGTGGTTGCCGCCGCTAAAGAGGGCTATCGTAGACGCTGGAGGGAGTCTGCGCCTGGGCTACTGGCGGGGCAATGACGCCATCAAAGGAGAAGCCATCCCAATTGACCTTGCCCGGACGCGCCCGGCCTTTCCGTCTGCGGAGAGCCAGACCTTCAAACGCCGCGCCGCGCTGACCAGTCTTGAACTTGAGATCGGGCCTGAGCAAGGTTCCATCCTCCGGGCTGAGGACCCGATAGCCGTCGTCACGCTTGAAGCTGAGTGGGATTTTGACAAAGGGATTGTTCTTGAGGGAACCGTTAAGGCGACATGCCGCGATAAACGGCTCGCATCACCCGGCGCGGGCTTTCTTCTGGAGGAGAAACCGGGGGAAGGCACGGCCATATGGCTTCAGGGATTCGGTCTGACGCAGATCGGAAGCCTTGCGTGGTCCGACCGCGTGGCATTCACCTTTGAGGATGTCGTCATCCCAGGCGGAGCGGCGAAGGCCGGTATCGCGCCGCACATTCCGCATGCGTTCCGCCTCTTTGCGCGGCGGAACATGTTCGAGTTTTATCTCGACGACCGGCTTGTCCAGACTTTCAACACGTCTCACGTTCCCGGAGTTCAGGGTTTGACCCCGCGGCGGATCGGTTTCCTCGCCCAGAACGGCAGCGCGATATTTGAGAATCTCAGGGCGTGGCAGATGAATCTGGAGTAGGCGCGTCGCGCGCGCTGGATGCGGGGAGAGTTGCGGGATGCTTGCGGGACTGCGCTGACAGTAGTATCCTGTCAGTATGAAGCGGAAGTTCCACATGAAAGATCCGTTTGTGGATGAAGTGCGCAAAGCCCGCATGGAACACACCCGGCAATTCAACTCCGATCTGCATCAGATATGCGAGGATTTGAGGAAATTTGAAGCCACGCTTGGCGACAGGATGGTGAATCCCAGGCAGCGCAAGCGTCGGACGGAAAGGAACTCGTAACGCGGTTTGGCGAGTGGCGATAAGTCCATCCCGCGTGTGCGAAACATCCAGTTTCGTATATCCTGCATGCTTTTCTGTGGCGTTCACCCCATGTGCGCAAAACCTCAGACCTTCGGTCTTTCGGTTTCGCACACCCTACATTACGCACGCCGGCAATCCGGCTTTGTCGAATTGACAGGAATTGCCCGCTCGAGTACGATCCGCCCATCAAATCCGGCGGCGGTCGCCGGGCTTACTTGCGTTTGCTGAGATTGGAAAGGTTGTCGCGCATATGGCCATGTGCGTCAGAGACGGGTGCGCCTGGGAGGCGTTATGGGGATCGAAGTATTGCGCGACGCACCTCGGGGAGGCAGGGGAGGAAACGATACGGGAGTGGCGTTCCTACGTGCAGCAGAATGCGCAAAAGCTGGAAAAAGCGAGCCTGACGGGCGCGCCGCTTGACGGGATCAACCTGCGGGGGGCGAATCTGAAGGCGGCCAACCTTTTCGGGGCAAAACTTGACCGGGCCGACCTCGAATCCGCGAATCTCCAGGGCGCAAGGCTGACGGGGGCTTCCTTCAAGGGGGCGATTCTGGCCCGTGCGAATCTGACCGACGCGAAGGCAAGAGGGACGGATCTGGACAAGGCGGACCTGACGCGGGCGGTTCTCAAGGGCGCGGAGCTTTACGCGGCCAAATTGCGGGGCTCAAGGCTGCTCGGTACGGTACTTGCGGATTGCGACCTCAGGGAGGCAAAGCTTGAAGGCGCCATCATGCGGAAGGCGCGGCTGGACAACGCCATCCTGATCGAGGCGGACATGCAGCACGCCGATCTCGCCGGGGCCGCGCTGGAGGGCTGCGACCTGAGCAACGCCAACATGCGCGGCGCCAACCTCACGGGCGCGAGTTTCACGCGATACGTCAAGCTCCCCCGGTCCGCTCAGGCGACGCTGCTGAAGTTCGTCCTGACGTGGAGCGGCGGGGGATTATCGAAGATTTCGGCGATTTTCCGGTTCATCCTCGTGCCGGCGCTGCTGGTGACAGTGCCGTTTCTGGCGATTGCCGCGACGAAGAATTCCGGGATTCCGTCATGGGCGTACATCCCTCTCCCGCTCTGGCCGATGATTCTGCTTGGGACTTATGCGGCGTTCTTTGCCGCTGCGCGAAAGCCGGAGGAGATGCGGGAGCAGGCGGCGAAGCGTTTCCCATTTCTAGGCGGGGTGCGCGCACCCCGGCGCGAGGGCGGGGACGCGCCGTCCGATCCGTCGTCTGAGTCGCCGGCAGAGCGGCAAATCAGCGGGGCTGAGCGATTGGCCGGGCGAATCCTCTATCCGACGGTCTGGAACGGCGCGGTTGTTGACTCGCTGGGCCCGTGCAATCCGCTGGACCTGCGCTACATAAAGGATCAGAGCTATCTTGAGGCGTGGATTTCGCACATTTCCAGCAGTCGCTGGAAAAGGTTCTGGATGTTCGTCTGGGGGCTTTCGTGCGGTTATGGGGACAACGTGTTGCTCTGGGTTTTCTGGGCGGCGCTTGGGCGGTTGAGCTTCGGCGCGACGTTCTTCATCGCGGGATCGGCGCTTATGGCGTCCGATCCGGCATTAACGGCGGATGCCGCGACATCGTTTTACTCCAGCCTTGTTACGTTTATGACAATTGGGGCGGGGGACGCGGCTCCGGCGTCAGTGGCCGGGCGGATTGTGTTCACAATGCGCGATATTCTTGGGTACGTAATGTTGGCCGGTTTGTTGTCACTGCTGACGAAGCGGCTGGCAAGACTGGCGTGAGGCGGCGGCAAGGTATGTGAGGACAGAGAAGCGCGTGACAGGTCCGTCTTCTGGCAGATCATATGAACCACAAAGGCACGAAGACACGAAGAACGGGGGAAGCAGGATGGGAGCTTGCGGCTCGAAGCAAGCCGTCACCCAAGCGGAATTTTTGCATTGGCGCATTCACGCTTCGCTAAGAACTCACATTACTTTGCTTGTTTGCGAAGCGTCCTACAGCGCAGCGTGTGTACTCCAGTTATTTTCCGCATGTCAACCGGTAAATCTCCCACGCCACCGCGCCGTTGACGACGCCTGACGCAGGGAGGAGAGGGACGTCGTAACCTGCAATGGGCACGCAGGCGTCCGGCCAGTCCCACATGGGGTCAATCCAGACTACGCCATTGTCGGCGACGAAGTTCCGCTCCGAGCGCAGCGAAACGTAGACGACCTTCGTGCCCTTCGCCCGCGCGCGGCCAAGCAGGACGTTCGGCGGGTGCTGATAACCGATGTGAATCGCCACATCCCCATCGCCGTATGGATCGTCCGGCTTTGGGTGACGGAATCCGGAATTCCAGACGGCGGACTTGAACGTCTTACCGATGTCGGTCCTCTCGATTTCGTCAGGGAAGAGGTGGCCCATGCTGTACATGTAGAGGCGCTTTCCGCCGGTCTTTGCCTCCCTGCACCATCCGCCCGCGCGATCAATGTTATCGCGTTGTTCTTTCTCGATCCTATGCAGCATTGCGCTGACGGCTTCGACGTAGCGATGCGCGATGAATCCGACCTCGACCGGCGGAACCTTCATGTCTTCATGGAAGAAAATTTCGCCGTTCTTATACTTGTCAATGCGGGGCATGCCGTAGTAAGCCCCGATGCTCTCGTAGACGACCGGCATCTTCCCAATCCGGGTCAGGGCGGAGATCATCTCACCCGTGAACAGCCACGCCGGGATGCAGACGGCAAGCGAAGGGGAAATCTTTCCGACTCCGGCATGATCGGAGAAAAACACGCCGTTGAAGCCTTTTGGTTTTGTGCCGAAGGCGACGACGAATGCCCCTGTTTCAGTCCATTTCGGGGAGTTGTCGGAGTCGGATTCGGGGAAATTCAGAATGACATCCGACGCGCCGATCTGGTCCTCCTTCAGGGGGCGAATGCCCATGAAGCCGCCGGCTCGTCCGGAGAGTTCGCTGATCATCGCGCGGCTTCCGGCAACCCAGAGTTTGCCGCCGGCGGCAAGGCGTTTCGCTGTCTCGTCGGCTGGAGCCTTCATCGCGGGGATATCCTTCCCGCATGCGTCCAGAACCTGAGCCGCGCGCAGAAGGCAGGAATCCTGAGCCTCTGCGCAGGCAGTGACGACAAGCATGGCCGGACAGATGAGCAGTTTCATTTCGGTATCCTTTTTTGAACAAGTTGCCTTTCAAGGCAGGGTCAGACGCCACACGTCATTCATCAGAGGCCAGGAATTCCCGGCGACGACCCACAGGCTGCCATTGAAAATGTAACATGTCGGCTCGTGCCGCGCCGAGAAGCATTTGGGCGACTTGAACTCAACCCAGTTCACGCCGTTCTCTGTGTGCCATACGTCGCCGAAGTTCGCGCTGTTGACGTTATCGTGTCCGCCGATGATCCACATCCGCCCTTTGTATTCCATCGCTATGAACCACTGGCGGGGCTTCCACGGGGCATGTTCGAGGACGCGGTTCCATTCCTTCCCGTCACTGGAACACCAGACGTCGTTGTGGGTAATCATGTCCTTATAACCTTTTTCCGGCGGATTGTTGACGCCGGAGGTGCGCCCGCCGAGGAGCCAGAGTTTGTCCTTGAAGGCGACAACCGCCGAGGCCGCGCGCCCGCCGAAGGGCGCTTCCTTCCGGACGCATTCCCAGTTGACGCAGTCGCTCGTGTTCCAGACGTCGCGCCCGCTTCCCAGTTGCCATATCTTGTTTTTGAAGACGAGGGTTTCGCCGTAGCTTCTGACTCCGAACGGCGTCTTTTCTGCGACTTGCTTCCAGTCAACGCCGTCCCTCGAGGTCCAGACGCTTCCCTTGATCGCCCACATTCTTCCGTCGTAAGCGACCATCTCGCTGTAGCCGTCGTATGGCGTATTCTTGTTGATCAGCTTCCATTCGATGCCGTCTGTTGTGTTCCAGAGGTCGCGGGTCAGGATGTTGCCGTTATAATATCCGTTGCTGAGCCACATCTTGCCGTCATAGATGACGTCTTCCGCCGTGTCGCGTATGCTGAAGGCGGCATGTTCGTTGACTAGCGCCCATTCGCCCGCTATCTCTTTCGTTCTCCCTGCGGTTTGAGAAGGATTCATCGTTTCTATTTCGCTGGCGGCAAGGGCGTCAGCCAGGACGAAGCAGGCGCGCGCGGCACTGGCTGCATGGATGAGTTTGCACTTTTCCAGCGGTTTTTGTGGGATATCGTCCCAGTTTTCAGGATAGTTGCCTTCAGCGTCTCTGTTGCGCTGGGCGACGAATTCCACAGCGCGGATTACCGCATCAGTGTATTTCCTTTCACCTGTGACCGCACCCAGTTCCAGAAGGCTTTCCGCCAACAGGTGCGCGAACATTGACGCGCCCTTGAACGCTCCGGTATCCGGGACCTGCCACGTCTTCAGCGCGGAGTCGGCGGACTGGCGGGCCATGTCGAGCCATGCCTTAGCCCGCGCCGGATCGGTCTCGATTGTGGAGCGGATCGCCAGGGCGCGGATGGTCAGGGCCGTGTTGTATGAGAACTTCGTCTTGTCAACCGTGCCGTCCAGTTTGATGTTATCCCACATAAGGCCGTCCTGCGGATCGCGCAGATTGGCCAGCGTCCAGTCGAGTATTGCGTCCCCCTTCCTGCGATAATCATCTTCGCCTGTCGTCCTGTAAAGCAGATAACCGGCAACCGCCGACGGCGCGTTGGAGCATGTGTTTTTCGATGCCTTGTCGCTTTCCCGCCAGTAGATTCCGCCGCCCAGCTTATCGTCCATGCCGCTGAGAACATAGTCCATAGCCCTTTCGGCGCGGTTGAAATACGACTCGTTTCCGGAGTTCTTATGCGCTTCGGCAAGCGCGATGACGATCCATGCGTTGTCATCGTAATAACGGTCAACAGGCTTCGGGCACGTCAGACAGTCGTAACCGGGGACAGGTCCTGCCGAATTCCAGTAGACATCTAATGCTTTAATGTAATCGTTCAGCCATGCCTGACACTTTTCCGGATCGGCCTTTGCCGCGCCGTTGAGCGCGGAGAGCATGACGCCAGCGCCCCATGCGAAGGCCGGACCGGACTGACCGCCGTTCCTGCTCCATTCGTCGGAGTAGAGTTTCTTATCAGGAATCAGGAACTGAGAACGTATTTTGCTGATGATCTCGGAACCGCGCGCGCGCATCCGGGCGGCTGTCTGGAGGCCGTCGGCGCTCGATGGTTCCGCGGCGTATATTGCCGCGGGGCAGAGAAGCTGTGCGGCGATCACGGCAAGACTCGCGAATTTCATCCCGCACCTCTTTCGTGGTCGTGGTATTCAGTGGCGGATTGTCTTCAATAATGATAACGCCGGCAGGACGGCATTTCACCCGCAATGCGTGAAGCTGAAACGGTGAGACCAATTCGGGATCGGGTTATTTACATCCGCAAACGCCGTCCGGACCGCGTTCGATCTCTGATATTCTATCAACGCGGCGCTGGTGTCTTCCGCCTTCTTCTTCCGCGCCAAGCCATGCGGCGATGATTGCCCCGACCTGCTCCGGATGGAGGAAATCCCTGCCGAGACAGAGCACATTGGCGTGATTATGCCGGCGGGCCAATTCCGCGCTTTTTTCATTCCAGCATACGGCGGCGCGGATGCCTTTGACCTTGTTTGCGGCCAGGCTCATGCCGATGCCTGATCCGCAGATGAGAATCCCCAGACCGCATTCCCCCCGCGAAACGCTGGAAGCGGCTTCATGGGCGATATCCGGATAATCTGCGGATTCAACCTTCTCGCTTATTCCGCAGTCGTAGATCTCAACCCCGAGTGATTTTAATGCTGACAGGGCCTCGTTACGATAGGCAAACCCCCTGTGGTCACAACCGAAAGCAACCTTCAAGGCCCTGGCTCCGGGAACGGTTTCTTGCCGGCTGCGCGATAGACGGTTAGAACTCGTTCTCGCGCTGGCCTTTTCTGATTGACTTCAGGCGCTGGCTTTGCTCGCGGCGGCGCTTCTCCGAGGGCTTCTCGAAATAGGCCCCGCGCTTTGCCGTGTTGATAATGCCTTCCTTGTCAACAAGCTTCTTGAAACGCCTGATGGCTTCCTTTATCTGTTCGTCCTGTTTAATCAACACCTTCGCCATTAAGACACGCATCCCTTCGCACAAACCTGAGAATTGAATGAGAAGACGGACACCCTTTAAATGAATGTCAGAAATCTCCCACTTGGCCCCAAATCTAGCCGACGCTCTCGCGTCTGTCAATAACCTTGATTTGTTTTTTATATCACAGATTGAATGATGTCTGCCGCGTCCTGATGCCTTCCGATACGGTCAATGAGGAAGATGCGAGTTTAGCCATTCGATCAGGAACGCAAAAACCTCCTGCTTTTCCGGCTCGTTGTGGACCTCGTGGTAGAGTCCGGGAAATGACTTGAAAGCGCAATCTCCCGGAACGCGCGTGGAGAACTCGCGAGCCGGATCTTCCAGGCAGAGGGGATCGGCGCTGCCGTGCATCATCAGGAGGGGCAGGGGGAAATCCTCTGCGTGTTCCCATACCCATTTGCGGGTATCCAGCAGGACGTTGCCGAGGCGCACGGAGACGCGGTCATGGCTCAGCGGATCGGCCTCCGCCGCCTTGACAACTTCGGGGTCGCGCGAGATACCGCCGATATCCAGGTCGTTGGCGATGGTGAACGTCGGCCAGATGTTGTTCATCAGGCGCGCGAAGGCAAGGAGCGCCTTTGACGGTTCGATGGAGGAGCGGAACGCCGCGCCGGTGACGATTGCGCCGGTGATCTTCGGTCGGCGTTTCAGCGCGTAACCGAGGACGATCATCGAACCCATGCTGTGACCGTAAAGGAATCGGGGGATGCCGGGATACAGTTCATCCGCTCTGGCAAGCAGCCTGTCAACGTCGCTCATCCAAGCTTCGAACGACGGGATGTAGCCGTGCCTGCCCTCGGACTTGCCGTTGCCGCGAAGGTCGAAAGTCAGAAGGGCATATTCCGCCATGTTAAGCGCTTTGCCGACGTGCGCGTAACGCCCGCTGTGCTCTCCCATGCCGTGGACGAGGCAGACGGCCGCTTTCGGTTTTCCCGATGATGGTTCGGGAAGCCATGCCTGGCCGTAGAGCTTTTGTGCGTTTTCAAGTGTCCAATGCCAGTCTGTGTGAGACATTACAGTATTAGCGATTCCTTTTGTGTTTTCCGGGGCATGATTATGGCATGTATGATTCTAGAAATGATAACAAACAGAATCGAGGGCGTGGAGAATGAATCCGTTGAAAACTTATGCCATATTTTTGGGGAGTTCTAATGACCTGAAGATCGGGGTAAGATACGGCAGTCTTTTTCGGGCATTGGAGCGCATTTGTGTTGGACAGGGAAACGCCTAAATGGAATTGATAGACAGGATACTGGGCCGCCGGACCGGGTCGGTCTTCGGCGATTATCACGCCGTGAGAACTATTTACGAGGGGGAGAAATCCCGCGTTTATGAAGGCTCCATGGCGGGAAGCGATGAGACGGTAGCCATCAAGCTATTCACCCCAGCCTACGAGCGGACTGTTACGCTGATGACGAAGCGGCACAGGATTCCCTGGGAAGGCGAGGTGGGGATGGCGCTCAATCCGCCGGACGGGGTGGCTGGCGATGAGTATCCGATAGTCAGAACGATTTTGCACGGGCGTGAGTTCGGCAGGAGAAGCGGGTGCCGCTACATCGTGCTTGAATACGTGCATGGGATAGGATTGAGAACGCTGATCCAGAACAGGCACATTATCCTGACGGACATGCGCAGGCAGATCACCTCGCAGCTCTGCCGGGCCTTGGCCCTGATTCACGCAAAGGGCATGATTTTCAGGGACGTGAACGCGGAAAATGTCATAGTCCGTCTTGATGGAAGGGTGAAGCTGATTGACCTGGGCTTCGTCGCTCCTTCAGGGATCGTTTTTGAGGAAAGGGCAGGCACGCCGAGTTACATGTCCCCGGAACAGATAAAGGGCGGGGAATTGCGCCCCGCGACGGACATTTATTCGCTGGGGGCGCTATTCCATGAGATGGTTTTCGGTAGGCTGCCGTTCACGACGGGGACGGCGGCTGATACGCCGATTCGTGCGCTGCAACGCCGCAATGAGATTATGAAAATGCACTTGGAAGCAGAGTTGCCGCAGCCGTCTGAGGAAGACGCACGGCTTGCCGGGGGGTTCCTGCCCATCATTCGGCGATGTCTTGCCAAGGAGCCAGATGCCCGTTTTTCTGACGCGGCGGAGTTGCTTGAAGAGATTGAAAAGCTGTAGACGCTCAATCTGGCGCGTTGCATTCGCCTTGAAATATGCTCCATTTCCATTCCCCATTTGATTATCATCTCCACCTCTTGGACGCTTGCTTGACGCGGAAGTAATCATGCGTGGGAGACCTTTTGCAAACGATTAAGAAAAGAAAAGGATCAGACTGGTCGGGTCTGCAGGCTTTTCGCGTCACGACCGTCGCAATGGGTTTACTTTTCGTTTTCATTTCAAGCGGCGAGGTTGCGCGGACGGAGCAGCGCGAATTTGCCCTTGCCGTCAAGATGGCGGACATGGAGCAGGTCGCAGCTTATCTGAAGACGGATCCCGAGCTTGTCAATGCCAACATCAGAGACGGATGGCGTCCGATTCACTATGCATGCATTCTTGGGCACATGGACGTTATGAAGCTACTGCTTAATGCCGGCGCCGACTTGAACGCGCAAGGGCCTTTGGGGGTTACGCCATTGCGGATGGCATTGGATGCCGGCAGGGAGGATATTCTTAACGAGCTTCTGAAGGCTGGGGCGAGTGTGGATATTTTTACTGCCGCCGCCACCGGCAATGCGGAACTTATGGTCAGAATGATGAAAGGTTTTCCGGAACTGACGAACGCAAAAGATCACAAGGGGCGGACGCCCCTGCACTGGGCGGCGATACGGGGACAGGTCTCGACCGTACAAATCCTTCTGGCGGCTAAGGCAGACGCCAATGCAAGGGACAACTTACAGAAGACGCCGTTATCTGATGCTGCGCGAGCCGGACATGCGGAAGTTGTCAGGATTTTGTTGGATGCGCGGGCCGACATCGGATTGAAGTGCGGGCAGACCGGAGGCACGGCGCTTCATTGGGCGGCAGTCGAAGGGCGGGACGAGATCGTCCGCCTGCTGCTGGCCCGCGGGGCCGACCCGAATGCGCGCAGCAACGACGGCAAGACCGCGCTGATGGCGGGCGCTTATGCCGGAAAGCCGGACATCGTCGGGATATTGCTCAAAAACGGCGCGGATCCGAATGCCGCCGACCAGAATTCTGTTACGGCCTTGCATGGCGCGGCCTATTCCGGAGACGTTGCGCTCTGCAACATTCTTATTGCATGGGGCGCGGATGTGAATGCCCGCCAGAAGGCGGGTTATTCTTCGCTTCACGTGGCTGCGGAAAATTGGAAAAGCCTTATTGTTGAGACGTTGCTTGAAAACGGAGCGGAACCGGATATCTTTTCCGCTTCGGCGCTTGGCATGAAGGCATTTGTCGCGCAGACTCTTGAGCGTAATCCCGAAGCTCTGAACACGGGTGATGTAAATGGATTTACTCCTCTCACGTGGGCCGCCCGGGGCGGTTCCAGGGAGGTTGTGGAATTCCTGCTGGACAAGGGGGCCGACCCAGGACACGTAAATTCCTCCGGTCAGACGGCGCTTGGAATGGCCGCCACCGGCAGGTTCGCGGAGATCGCCGGCCTGCTGCTTGAACGCGGCGCTGACGCCAATGCCCGGTCGAAGCAGGCCGCGGATACCCCGCTCTTTGTTTCCGCTACTCTGTCCGACGTTCGCACAGCGCGAGTGTTGATTGACGCCGGCTCCGATGTGAATGCCAGGAATACGCGGCATTTGACGCCGCTTCATATTGTCGCGTTTTCAGGCACACAAGAGATGGCCGGCCTTTTAATCGAGCGTGGAGCGGACATTCACGCCCGCAGCGATGCCGGAGCAACTCCTCTGGATATCGCGGCGGATGCTGGAAATACTCCGGTTGCGAGGCTCCTGATGAAAAAAGGGGCAAGGTAAAAATGCCCTATCCTTTCAGGGCGGATTGAGAGGAAACGCATATGAAAGTTGCGATGAAAACCCGGGCCGAGTCGCTTGACAACCTGGGTTCTGCAAAAAAAGTCGCGGTGATCGTCTGCAAGCGATGTTTTCACGAGTTTGAAAAGGACGCGGCCGACGATCTTGATATCGCGCTGGAGACGCTGGCTAATGCCGGCGTCGAAGCGGTCGTCAGCATGGAGGCTGATTTCCTGTGCAACTCACGCGTCGCCGCCAGAATGCTCGAGGGGGGGGTGTCAGAAGGATTTGACGCGGTTGTGACGCTTTGTGGCGCAGGCGCGCAGGTTGTCGCGGGACTGAGCGGGAAGACCCCGGTCATTCTGCTTGGGAACGCCCGGCCGGAAAGGGGATTCGAGGGGATATCGCTGGGCGTCAAACGGTGCATGGCGTGCGGGAAATGCCTGTTAAACCTGACGGGGGGAATCTGCCCGGTTGCGGACTGCGCCAAGAGCCTTTCCAACGGTCCTTGCGGCGGGGCGAAGGATGGCAAATGCGAGGCGAATGCCGAGAAGGATTGCGCATGGATCAGGATTTACAAACGATTGAAGGAGCAGGGGAGGCTCGACGCTCTCAAAGGCGATGTTCAGGATCGCGATTTCTCCCGTCCGTTGTTTGCCGAGGTAAAGAAGATTGAAGACAAGGCTCTGGAAAGGCGCGAGACGGGATTCGCGGGCGGGCTTTACCCGCTTGAGAACAAGGATGGGCATTCGGATCTCGCGATTGAGACGTTGCCCGATCCGCAGATCGCCGTTGTCCCGATGGCGCAGCACGTAGGCGCGCCCTGCGAATCGCGCGTAGCTGTTGGCGACGCGGTCAGCATCGGGCAGGAAATAGGCGGGAGCACGGGTTATGTGTCTTCCGCTATCCATGCCCCGATAAGCGGGAAGGTTGTCGCCGTGGAGAAACGCCCGCACCCGACAATTCCCGGCGACGTTCTGTCCGTTGTCATTGAAAACGATGGAAAGTCGTCTCTGCATGAGTCCTGCGCGCCGCGCAGGGAGCCGGATTCCATGACCCCTGAGGAAATAATTGATGTCATCAGGCGCAGCGGAATTGTCGGGATGGGCGGCGCGATGTTTCCGACGGACGTCAAGCTCAAACCGCCCAGGCCGGTTGATCTGCTTATTCTGAACGGTTGCGAATGCGCTCCGCACCTGACGGCCGATGACCGGTTGATGGTGGAGAAGAGCGCGGAGATCGTCGGCGGGGCGAAGTTTCTGGCGAAGGCTCTGGGCGTAGGAAAGGTGATAATCGCCATTGAGAATAACAAGTCCCTTGCCCTTGAGAGGATGAAGGAAGCGGCGGGGGACGCGGCAGAGGTCATTTCCGTCACGACAAAATACCCGCAGGGCGCGGAGCGGATGCTCATCAAGCGCCTGACGGGGCGCGACGTGCCGCGCGGCGGGTTGCCGTTCGAGGTTGGCGCGGTGGTCAACAACGTCGGCACGGCGCTGGCGGTCTATGAGGCGGTTGTCCTCGGCATGCCCCTGATCAGCCGCGTGATTACGGTTTCCGGGATGGACATTCCGAAACCAGGCAATTATCGCGTGAAGATCGGGACGCGCATACGCGACGTTCTGAATGCTGTCGGCGCGGCAAATCCAGACGCCATGCTTTCCGGACGGACGGTAAGGATGGGCGGGGGGATGATGGGCGTTATTCAGACAAACGCTGACGCTCCGATCATCAAAGGCGCGTCGGGACTTATAGTTCTGGAAACATCTGACATAGCGCCCGACGATGCCCGGAAGTGCATTCGATGCGGACGCTGCGTCGAGGCGTGTCCGATGGGGCTTGAGCCGCACAGGCTCTGGCGTCACGTTAAGGACGAGAACTGGGAAATGGTCGAGCAACTCGGCTGCAACGACTGTTTTGATTGCGGGTGCTGCGAATACATCTGCTCGTCGAAACTGCCGCTGGTTGCGATGTTCAAGCGCGGCAAGGCAGCTTTGCGGAGGAAGAAAGATGCTGGTAACCCGGTTAAAGCCTGAGGAAGAGATCGCCGGGCTGATGCCTTCGAGGATACTGGTCATGCACTGCCGCGGCTGCAGCGAGGTGCATTTTCCTTACAAGTCTGCGCGGAAGATGGTCGCGGAGTTGCGCGCGAAGAATGTCGAGGTCGTCGGGGAATTGACGACGGACTATCTCTGCAACGCGGACTTTGTGAAACAACGGTTGGCCCGTCGCGCAGAAGATGTTGAGAGAGCGGAGGCTATACTGGTTTTCTCTTGCGGGGTCGGTGTTCAGCAGGTCGGCGACCTTGCCGGCAAACCGGTCTATACGGGCTGCGACACGATACGCATCGGGGGTTACCAGGGGCTTTCCCCGAAGAAGCTCGATTGCCTGCGCTGCGGGGATTGCGTCCTGACGTTCACGGGCGGAATCTGCCCGGTGGCCAACTGCGCGAAGTCGCTGGTCAACGGGCCGTGCGGCGGGGCGTCAAAGGGCAAGTGCGAGATTGATCCGGATAAGGATTGCGCGTGGATGCTCATCTACAAGCGCCTCAAGGAGCAGGGGAGGCTTGACGTGATGAGCAGGTTCATTGAACGCGATTACTCGAAAATCACGGCCGTGGCAAACTTGAGCAAGGGCGGCAAGTGATGCGCGGACTGCCGAAGGAGCGACAAAAATGAGCAAACTGCGGGAATCACTGGAAAGCGGAAAGTTCACATACACAGGAGAAATCGGTCCCCCGAAGGGCACGAACATCGGGCCGGTTCTTCACGAGGCGGAGCAGTTTCTGAAGGATAGAGTGACCGCCGTCAACGTCACTGACATTCAGACCGCCGTCATGCGTTTCGGTTCGATGGCGGCCTGCCACATGCTTCTGGACAGAGGCATTGAGCCGGTGTTCCAGATGGTCTGTCGGGACAGGAACCGTCTGGCTCTGCAAAGCGATCTCCTGAGCGCCGCCGGTCTGGGCATTGAGAACGTGCTGGCGATCACAGGCGATCACGTCCTGATGGGCGACCACAAGGAGGCCATGCCGGTCTATGACCTGGACAGCGTCAGCCTGCTCAAGGCCATGACGAACCTTGAGAACGGCATGGACATGGGGCGCGACGCCAAGGGCAAGCCGAACAAGTTGGACGGCGCGCCGAAATTCTTCAAGGGCTGTGTGGTGACGCCGTGCGCCGACGAGGTCGAGCCGCAGATCATCAAGCTTGAGAAGAAGGTTGCGGCGGGGGCGCAGTTCGTCCAGACGCAGGCCGTCTACGATCCGGTGTCGTTCGAAGAGTTCGTCAAGAGCGCAAGCCATATCAAGGTTCCGATCCTTGTCGGAATCGTGGTTCTGAAGAGCGCGGGCATGGCGAAATACATGAACAAGTCCGTGCCTGGCGTGCAGGTTCCGGACAAGCTCATCAAGCGGCTGACCGACGCGGGGAAAAAGGATGTTGAACGCGTGGCGGCGGAGATCGCAGGAGAACTGATCCGCGAGATGAAGGGAATGTGCGCCGGCGCGCACATCATGACCCTCGGATGGGATCACCTTGTGCCCGGCATAGTCGAGATTGCTGAGTCCGGGACGACCTCATCGAGCAGCATCGCGGTTCCGGTGTCGGGACTCAAGACCGGCGAGGCGCAGATCATTGACGGCGAAGCAATTGCCGCGCAGAGAACCGAAAAGCTTAAGATAGAGGTGGCCGAACTCAGACAGAAGGGGATTGTTCCGCACCTGAAGGCAGTTCAGGCGGGGGAGAATCCCGCGTCCGCGATCTACGTCAGCAATCAGAAAAAGACATGTGAAGCCGTCGGGATTGACTACACGCTCATACAGTTGCCGGAAACGGCGGCGCGCGACGACATCGCGCAGAAGATAGCCGAGTTGAACGAGGATATGGGTACGACGGGAGTCATTCTTCAGATGCCTCTTCCGCCGGGCGTTGATTCGCGCGAGATGCAGGCCCTGATAGCCCCGCATAAGGATATCGAGGGCATCAATCCGGCCAATCTGGGCCGGTTGCTGGCCAACAAGCGAGATGGCGGTCCCTGCACGGCGGTTGGCGCGTTTGAACTGCTGCTGTCCACCGGCGTCGAGCTTCAGGGCAAGAATGCCGTCGTGGTCGGGCACAGCGAGATCGTTGGCAAACCGATGGCGCTGATGCTTCTGGGCGCGAACTGCACGACGAGCGTCTGTCACGTCTTCACGAAGGACATGCGTCCGCTCGTGAAGGAGGCGGACATATTGGTTGTCGCGGCGGGCAAGTCGCAGGCGCTCTGGCTGCGCTACCAGAAGATCAGGAAGGAAGATCCGAAGACGCCGATTCCTGACCTGTCGCCCCTGATTCCCGCCGACATGATAAAGCCGGGAGCAGTCGTCATTGACATCGCAATCAACCGGATACCGAAACGCCTGAAGGAGAACGGCAGACCGGTCAAGAGCAAGAAAACCGGCAAGCCGATCATGGTCACGATGGGCGATGTGGATTTTGAGGGCGCGAAGAGCGTCGCGTCATGGATCACGCCGGTTCCAGGCGGCGTCGGGCCGATGACGGTCAACATGCTTCTGACCAATACGGTCTATCGCTGCAAGGCGCAGCATGGACTGGTGTAGTCTGTTCGGCGCGTTCTCGCTTCGCGGCGTTCCGTCGCGCACTCGGACGTATCCTGCCTGGTGCGAGCGGGGAAATGATTTCCGGCAAGGAAAACTACCAAAGGGCGATTGAGTTCCGCTCGCCGGAGCGGTTGCCGATATTCATACAGTGTTCCTTCAACGGATTGCGCGAGAGGAATCCGGAGAAGGAGCGCCGCATTTTCGAACTGCAATCGCGCATCCCCGACGATATCGTCATGTTCAACGAGGCCCCGCCGTTTCTCGCGGAGCCGAGGACCGAGGGCGGGGCGACTCGCTGGACCGACCAGTGGGGAACCGGCTGGATCAGCGCCGGGCACGGCAACAAGACCGAGCGATATCCCCTCGAAGCCGGATATCACCTGCTGAAGGACTATGTCCTGCCTGATCCGCATGACCGGGGGCGTTTCGCGAAGCCTGACGAAATTCTTTCGAAAAGGGGTGATCGCTACGCTCTTGCGATGGTCTGGTTCACGCTTTTCGAGCGGCTCTGGATGCTGCGCGGATTCGAGAATATGCTGACCGATCCCTACGATAACGAGGATGGTTTCTGCGCGCTTCGCGACCGCATTGTTGCCTACAACCTCGCCATGATTGATCAGTGGCTTGAGCGCGGGGTTGACGGTATTTACTTCTCGGACGACTGGGGTTGCCAGAGGGGGTTACTGATAAATCCGGACGATTGGAGGAAATGGTATAAACCTTCCTACGACAAGATGTTCCGACGAGTCCATGATGGCGGGGCGTGCGTCTGGATGCACCTTTGCGGGGATATTACCCCGATCCTGCCGGACCTGATCGAGCTTGGTCTTCAGGTTCTCAACCCGGTTCAGCCGCAGGCTATGGACATCCGGCAACTTGCGCGGGATTTCGGGGGGAGGTTGTGCTTCTTCGGCGGCGTGGATGTGCAGGGAACGCTCATCCGCGGAACGCCGGAGGATGTGAAGCGGGAGGCGCGGGAATTGGTTGAGTTGTTTGGCATGTGTTCTAGTCCGGCGGGTTCAGCTTCCGCGTGTGCAAGACCTTCGGTCTCGCACACCCTACGGGGGTACCGCGGCGGCTACATCGCTGGAACGAGCCATACCATCATGCCAGAGACGCCGCTGGATAATATTATTGCGATGTACGAATCGTTTGTTGACTGAATATCTTGACATATCGTAACGCAGGCCGATCGCTATTTCGTCTGTCCGCCTGCTTCCTGAGTAACCGGAATCACCCACACCCTTTCGATTGTCTCCGCCAGCGGTTTGTCAGTCTCCACGCGGACTGTGACAAGCTGATGTCCGAGGGAGGGCGTAACGATCTTTTCTTCTGGTTTGAGTTGACCTTCGAGAAGTTTTACCTCAATAGGCGGGCCTCCCTTCTTCTCATCCTCGGCCCAGAAGACGAAGGTGACGCGGGCGTTCGGGTATTTCAGCGCCGCCCCGCAGCGATATGAGAGCTTCGGGTTGATATCGGCTGAGGAGCTTGACCACGTCGGCGTTATCGCCAGCGCGACGCGCCAGCGGTCGGGGCGGTTGTTGGGAAGGTAGGCGATTGCTGCGTCGGGATTCTCGATGATGTTGCCCGGCGGCTCGGTCGGTAAAAGCGCAAAGTCCATCCGCGCCGTCTCCCCGATCTTGAGCGTGACCGGCTCTGATATTATCGCGCGCGCGGCGGTGCGATACGCCATGATCCGGTATTGTCCGGCAGGGAGGTTGTGGAATTCGTAGCTTCCCTGCCATGCGCCACTAGCCGACTTTCCGGCGTCTGTGTTCGCCAGCGTGCCGAAATCCGAGTCCAGAAGGATGACGCGCGCGCCGTGATCGTTGCGCATCGGGAATTCCGGCGCGGTGACAATACCTTTCAGGCCGGCTCCAACAGGCTGCGGCGCAAGCCCGAGCGTGAGGACCGTATGGATAGTGTCGGCGGCGATCCTGGCGGCGTCAAGGGCGGATTCGAGGATGATCGGTTCAACTTTGGAGCGGTCAGGATTCGGCGCTGAGACAAGCGGGAGCGCTTCGTCGGCCCGCTTTGCCGACAATGGGACCAGTTCCGACAATCGTTTTTGAAGGGCGGCAAGCGCTTCGTCGTCCGTTCTGCCGAGAAGCAGGGGCTGGTATCCGGCGATGATGATCTTCTTGTTGTCAACCCAGTATTCGAGGTCGTTGTGATGCGGGCAGTAGGGGCGGGCGTGAGGCGGGGCGAGGATGTCCTCCACGAAGTGGATGAGCGGTCCCATCTGGCGCGCGGCGTTGACGGGGTCTTCTGTGCGCAAAGCCTGAAGAGCGCGGCGGAAGTACGGTCCGACGGCGTTCATGGCCATCGGCATGACGTGCTCGGTGTAGTTCGGGTGGGCGCGGAACAGGAGATAATCATCGCCGTAGTAGGCCTTCATGTCCTCGCCCTTCTGGTCGGGAAGCCAGCAGTAGGCTGTAAGTTTCGCAAAGTTCTCAGGGCCGAGGGCCTGCTGCCATTTCTCCGCGTCGGGGAGGACGTCGAGAGCCGCCTTGGTGATTACCGGATGCGGCCCCCACGCTGCCAGGGGAGTGAGAGATGAGAATAAAACCAGAATGATCAGAACTGTTGAAAGACGTCGTTGCGTCGGCATTGGGACGATCCTTCCAATCCGGGAAGTGAAACTGGATTGATTCTGCATACTGATAGGATATCTTCGCGTGGAGGCGCGAACAACATGCTGGTTTCTTAATTACGTATGGGGGCCCGGAAGGCGAATTGATTTTGGGCCTTCTTGCGCGGGAAATGTTCCACGGATAGAATGCAACGCGTGTTGCCGGAAGGTTCCGCTTTCAACCGTCTCCGGCGTTTAATCGGCGACTTTTTCATCAGTTCGCCATCCGCTGGAAAAGGGCAGACCGGCCAAGAGGTTCAAGATGTCAAGAAGCGACAAGAGGGACGCATTGAGCGTCTGGGCGCAGCGACTGGTCATGCTGGACTCGGACGAGACGGGAAAAATGAAGCGCGCGCTGGCGCGCAATGCCCAGCTTGTGGTCTTCACGATAGAGCAGCTCCTGCAGGACAAGTGTCTTGAACGGGCGGCTGCGCTGACCTACAAGACCGTTTTCTCCATCGTGCCCCTGTTTGCGGTTGCGTTCTCGCTTTTCAAGGCGTTTAACGCTTTTGAGGGCATGGAGGCAAGGGTCCAGGACGCCCTGTTCAACAGGCTGCTTGCCACCCCTTTTGTGGAGGAGAGCGATGAAACAGTCGTGGGCACGGCTGACCGGGGGCGTTCTGATGGGACTATGGCGGGGATGACGGCGAAATCCGGCGCGCAGATGGACGATAAGGAGCGAAAGGAAGCCGCCGTAGAACTGTTAAAGGCGCTTGATTCCGGTTTTGATCCGTCCGTCGCGCGGTCAACCCTCATGCGACTGCCCTTCGGCAAGGGGGAGGCCTTTGAGCATATTCGCCTTTCAATAACAGCGTTGGATGGGTATCGGAAGAAGATAGAACTGCCGGAACTCAGCACATCCGAGGCGGCCGGCGATGCCGATGATGGGGAGCGGATAACGAAGGTGAAGTTTGATCTGAGGATCGTTGCGCTGCGCAATGAGATGAAATATGGAGCTGCGATAAATCTCTGCCTGCGGGCGATCCAGTCCGGGATGCGGATTGACGATGTTATTCCGCATATGGCCGCCGCATGCCGCGGAGTTGCAAAGCAGTATCTTGACGGCCAGAACTGGGAAATGGCCCAGAAGACCTACGAGCCAGCCGTGGGATTCCTCACGGACGCCATCGTCCTTGCCTCCTCATCAGGTTCTTCTGATGTTGATCTTGCAGGAATGGCCAAGGAGCATGATAACGCTCTGCGCGAGTGGGGGGAGTCCTTCCTCGGGCGGGCCAGGGCGCAATACAGGGAATATCTTGCACTTGGATATTCCGGAACGCTGCAGGACAAAGTTAAACCGGAGCATGCGGAAATTCTTGAAGGCGCTCTGGCCGACCTTGAGGAGGCGGCGTCGCTTATGCCCGATCCGTCTGAAATTCACGCGCTTAGGGCGGACGTTCTCTGGGAACTGGGACGCCCCGACGAATCGAGGGACGCCTACAAGGACGCCTTGGGGAGTCTGCGCTCCGCCGGCGCAACGAAGTTGACGCGGGCGACCGTTGATTACGTCCGCGACTACATCTCCCGCACAAGCGCGGCAGGCATCGGGGTCATGGGCGGCATCCTGCTGGTCTTCAGCGCAACATGGCTGCTGATGACGATCGAGAAGAACTTCAACGACATATGGCACGTCACCCTTAAGCGGGCAATGTTCCTGCGTTTTGCGAGTTTCGCGACCATACTGTTGATCGGGCCGGTACTGATCGGGTTGTCCATTGGAATTTCGCAGGGCATCAGCTACAAGCTGACGACGGCCACGGGGGGGATCTGGGCGTTGAGCCGCGCCGTGAAGATCGGCGGCGTGATTGCGGCATTCGTGTTCCCCGTGTTGACGTTGTGGGTGGCGCTCTTGCTGGCGTATAAGTTCATTCCGCATTCAAAGGTCAGTTTTAAGGCCGCCGCATGGGGCGCGATCATTGGCGCGGTCGGGCTTCAATCCGCCCAGAGCGCCTTCGCGTTCTACGTGCGCGGGGCTGTGGCGAAGACGGAAATCTACGGCAGCCTCGGCGCAGTTCCGTTCTTCCTGTTATGGCTTTACATTCTGTGGGTGATCGTCCTGTTCGGCGTCGAAGTGACGCATACGGTCGAGAACATCAACAATCTACGGATACGGGAGCGAACGCGCGTCTTTGCGCGGGAGATGATTGACCGTTCTCTGCTGCTGCGCGTCGCCTACTACATCGGATATGACTTTCACACCGGAAAAAGCCCCAGCAGCATACAGATGATCTCGCTAAGGTTGAATCTTCCGCAGGACACGATCGAAAGGGCGATTGACTGCATGGCGGACAGGAAACTGCTGAGCTACGCGGATGAGGAATCAGGGCTGGTCATACCCGGCAGGGACCTTGACGAGATCCGCGTGGCCGACGTGATAGGGATTGCCGACGCGCATGCATTGACAATGCGATCATACGAGGCTGCCGACGCGCCGTCCGAGAACAGGCTGCGACAAATGATTTCGGCGCTTACGCGTAATACTCGCGAAAGCCTGGGCGATCTTACCCTGCGGGATTTGATAGCAGGAGCGGAGCAGGATAATTCAGCGGCTGCCCAGGCATGACCGTCATAACGAAAATGAAGCAGAACGAGCATGAGCATGGACAGGAAAATTAACTCGCCCGGAATGCCGGATGAACGAGGCAGATTCGGGCGTTTCGGCGGGCGATACGTTCCGGAAACCTTGATGCCGGCTCTGGCGGAGCTTGAGGAGGAATACGCCAGGGCGCAGGCGGACCCGGAATTTCAGAAGGAACTTGACTACTACCTGAGCGAATACGTCGGGCGTCCCAATCCGCTCTACCTGGCGGAAAGGTTGACGGCACATCACGGCGGGGGGCGCATATACCTCAAGCGCGAGGACCTGAACCACACCGGCGCGCATAAAATCAACAACACGCTGGGTCAGGTCCTGCTTGCGCGGCGAATGGGCAAGAAGCGCATCATTGCCGAGACCGGCGCAGGTCAGCACGGTGTGGCCACGGCGACCGCCGCAGCGATGTTCGGGATGGAATGCGACGTATACATGGGCGAGGAGGACATCCGCCGCCAGAACCTCAACGTTTTCAGGATGCGTCTCCTTGGCGCGAGAGTTGTGCCGGTAAGCTCTGGCTCGAAAACGCTCAAGGACGCCACCAATGAGGCGTTCCGCGACTGGATGTCAACAGTTCGCAACACGCACTACATCATCGGCTCCGTGGTGGGGCCTCATCCGTATCCCATGATGGTCAGGGATTTCCAGAGCGTGATAGGACGCGAGGCAAGAGCGCAGATCCTCGAGAAGGAAGGGCGGCTGCCCGATTGCGTCGTTGCTTGCGTGGGCGGCGGGAGCAACAGCATAGGGCTGTTCTATCCGTTCATCGGCGACGAATCGGTGCGAATCGTCGGCGTCGAAGCCGGCGGCAGGAGCGACAGACTGGGCGATCATGCGGCGTCTCTTTCATTCGGCAGCCCTGGCGTCCTGCACGGATCATGCAGCTACGTTCTTCAGGATGACGACGGGCAGACGGCGATTGTGCATTCCATCTCAGCCGGATTGGATTATCCCGGCGTGGGGCCGGAGCACAGTTTCCTGAAGGATAGCGGCAGAGCACAATACATTCACGTTGGCGACAAGGAGGCTGTGGAGGCATTCCGTCTCTGCGCGACGCTGGAGGGCATCATCCCTGCGCTCGAATCGGCTCACGCGCTGGCGGCGATTGGCAGATTGACGACGGAGATGGGCAGGGATTCGATTATCATTGTCTGCCTTAGCGGGCGCGGCGATAAAGACTGTGTCGAGGTCGCCTCTTATATAGGAGAGGATCCCCGGCCATGAACCGCATTGATCTCCGATTCCAGGAATTGCGGCGCAAGAGAGAGCCGGCATTCATCCCGTACCTCACCGCGGGCGATCCGGACATGCATGCGACTCGCGAGCTTATACTCGAAGCGGAGAGGCGAGGGGCTGACCTGATCGAGCTAGGCGTTCCTTTCAGCGATCCGATTGCCGACGGGCCGGTGATTCAGGCATCTCATCTCCGCGCGCTGGAGGGCGGGACGCGCGTCGGCGACGTTCTGGCAATGGTCAGGGAAGTCAGGAATACCAGCGAGATCCCGATTGTGGCCATGATTTCGTGTAGCATTGTCTTCCGCAAAGGCGCGGACGGATTCATCCGCTCGATGGCGGAGGCCGGGATTGACGGGGCGACGATTCCAGACCTGCCGGTCGAGGAAGCTGGGCAGGCGCGCGACGCCGCCGACAGGGCCGGACTACACCTCGCGCCGTTTGTCACGCCTACTACGACAATCAAACGGCAGGAGGCTATCTGCAGGGCCGCCCGAGGGTTCATTTACTACATATCCGTTGTGGGATTAACCGGGGCCAGAGAACAGCTCGCGGGTGATTTGAAGGCCAATGTAGACCGAATCCGCGCGGCGGCGAAGGTTCCCGTGGCCGTCGGGTTCGGCGTGTCCAGGCCGGAGCATGCAAGGGAGGTTGGCGCGGTATCGGACGGCGTTATCGTAGGCAGCGCGCTGGTGCGCCTTATAAGCGAGAATGCGGGCGCGGGAATAGCGACGCTACGGTCCCGATTCGGGGACGCGGTTGGACAACTTTCTTCAGCCGCGAAGCAGCGATGAGAATGTCGCCACAGACGTTGCTTGCAACCGTCGGTCTTGTGGCAGACGGAGAGATCGGGAGCGGCGTTGCCGCGAGGGCGATATCGGAATCGCTTTCAGAATCGGGCGACAATTCCGTGCCGTCGCTTCGTGAAGCCCTGATCGAAGCCGGCGTAGTTCATCGCAAGTTGGAGGACTACCTGGAGCGCAGCCGGTTCAGTCTTCACGCCTGCTCAAAATGCAGGAAGACATATCGGATTCGAGATGGGGAGGAGTCAGACGGGGCAAAGTGTCCGGATTGCGGCGTCAGGCTTGCATCCCTGAGCGTGGGGAAAACACCTCCGGCGGCGCTGGCTGCAGATTCCGGGACAACTTACAGGATTTCTGCAGGAAGGCGTTTTGGACATTTTCTGCTTGATCGCAGGATCGGCAAGGGTGGATACGCCGGGGTATATCTTGCCCGCAACGAGCGCGCGGACAGGATCGTTGCCCTCAAAATCTTCGATAATTCCGGAGACCTATCGCCTGAGCATTTCATGCGAGGCTTCCAGCGCGAGACCAAGGCGGGAATGCGTCTGAACCATCCCAATATAGTGCGCGTCTACGACTACGGATGGGCCGGGAAGATGCCATACATTGAGATGGAGTTTATTGACGGGGAGAGCCTGGCGGACCGGGTTGACAGGGGAGGCGCGATTGAGCCGCGCGAGGCTGCAAGGATCGTTGCCGCATCCGCGCGAGCGCTGCACTTCGCGCACGGCAAGGGGATCATCCATCGAGACGTAAAGCCGCAGAACATTCTGCTCTCCAGAACGGGCGAAGTGAAGGTCTCTGATTTCGGATTGGCTAAGTTAAGCGATCCGGACGTCAGTTCAACCAGCAAGCCGACGCTGGTCGGGACGCCGATGTACATGTCCCCCGAGCAGTGCCGATTTGAGAAACTGAACGGCCGTTCGGACATCTACTCGCTTGGACTTGTTCTTTATTACGCGCTGTCAGGGCGTTTGCCGTATCCGGAAGGTTCGCTGATAAGCCTGATTCACGCGCAGATTTCGCAGACTCTGCCGCCGTTGCCCGCGCGGGCTGGGGCGGACATGGAGCCGTTTGAGAAAATTCTGACAAGGGCAACAACTAAGAAGTCGGAACGAAGGTATGAGACTGCCGGACGGATGGCGGACGACCTGCAAAGCCTGTTGTAGCCTCAGGAGAAGGCCGATATCATTGCGAGTGTCTGGCGATTGTCCTTTTTCATAAAACTATTTCAGGATTCAAGGATGCGTCAAGAAAATACGAGCGGCGATGTCAACATTGTCATCGGCGGAGAAGCGGGGCAGGGGCTGGTCACCGTAGGAGACATCCTGTCCAAGACTGTTGTCCGCGCGGGATACTCGATGGTTGTCACGCAGAGCTACATGTCCCGCATTCGCGGAGGGCACAACACATACTGCATTCGGGCGGGGATTGATGAGCTCCAGGCTCCGCGCGAGTCTGTTGACGTCCTTGTCGCGATGAACGACGAAACCGTTGGGCTGCACAGGGGGGAGATGACGAACAGGGGATGCGTGATTATTGATGGAAAGTCGAAGGTTTCATCCGATGGTCTTGCAAGGCTTGCTGTGCCATTCTCTGAGTTGTCAGACAAACGGTATTTCAACATCGCGGCATTGGGGGTGGTCGCCTCGCTGATCGGACTTGATGAGGAGCTGACGGCGGGGGCCGTTGATGACGCTTTCGGCAGGAAGCATCCGGAGTCCGTGGAGGCGAACCGCGCCGCCCTGGCAAAGGCTTATGACTGGATGAAATCGCGCCGGTTGCCGGGACTTGTCCTGCCCCCGCCCCGACGTTCCGGCGGACGGATTGTCATGAACGGCAATCAGGCGATTGCGCTTGGGGCATTGTCGGCGGGGGTGAAGTTCTGCGCCTTCTACCCGATGACGCCGGCGACCTCGATCGTTCTGAGTCTGGCGGCGGCGGATCAGAGGATGGGCGTTGTCGTCGAGCAGGCTGAGGACGAAATCGCCGCGATCAACATGGCCATCGGCGCCTCTTTCGCCGGAGCGCCGAGTATGGTCGCCACGTCCGGGGGCGGTTTTGCCCTGATGACGGAGGGCGTCAGCCTTGCCGGGATAACCGAGACGCCGATTCTGATAGCAGTTGCGATGAGACCGGGGCCTGCCACTGGGTTGCCGACTCGTACGGCGCAGGGGGACCTTGAATTTGTCCTGCATTCCGGCCACGGCGAATTTCCGCGCGCGGTATTCGCGCCTTGCAATGTGGCGGAATGCTTCCACCTGACGCGCGGGGCGATGAAATTGGCTGAAAAATATCAAAGCCCGGTATTTATACTCACCGACCAGTTCATGGCGGATTCAAGCCGTGCCGTCGAACCTTTCGCTCTGGACGGGCTGGACACAGTTAATCCCGGCGCAATTCCGGAAAGTTTTAACGGGCTATATAAACGATACGCGCTGACGCAGTCCGGCGTCTCGCTCCGGTTGCTGCCCGGAATAAGCAGAAACCTGGTTGTCGCGGACAGCGACGAACATACGGAAGAAGGTCATATTACGGAGGATTTGGCTGTCCGGGTGGCAATGGCTGATAAGAGGAGCCGGAAGCTCGGTGGAATCACATCAGAAGTCATTCCGCCGCAATACGTCGGCGACGAGACTCCAGAGCTTCTGTTTGTCACGTGGGGATCGAGTTCTGGCTCGGTCCTGGAAGCGGCGGAGGTTCTGAGGGCGGGGGGGCGCAAGGTTGGAACACTGTGCTTCTCGCAGGTCTGGCCACTGGTTCCAGAACAGTTTGTTGAGAGATTGGAGAAGGCTCTGCGGGTTGTCGGAGTCGAGGGCAACGCGACGGGGCAGTTCTGCCGCCTGATACGGCGCGAAACTGGATTTGAGATCAGGGATCGCGTGCTGCGCTATGACGGCCTGCCCGTAACGCCGGAATTCGTGCTTGCCGGACTCGGCAAAGTTGATTAATCGGAGATTGATTCCCGAAAAAGGGAGGAAGATAGAAGATGGCGACTGCTGAAGACTTCGGAAATTACGAGACAGCGTGGTGTCCCGGATGCGGCAACTTTTCAATTCTGAAAGCGCTGAAGAAGGGACTGGCGGACGCGGGACTGGAGCCTCATCAGGTTCTAATGGTCTCCGGCATCGGCCAGGCCGCAAAGACGCCCCATTACATCAACTCCAATGTGTTTAATGGTCTGCATGGGCGTTCGCTTCCGACAGCCACCGGCGCAAAGCTGGCCAATCCAGACTTGACGGTGATTGCCGAGAGCGGCGACGGATGCAACTACGGAGAGGGCGGGAACCACTTCCTGGCCGCCATCCGGCGCAATATTGACGTGACGCTGCTGGTCCATAACAATCAGATTTACGGGCTGACGAAAGGGCAGGCAAGCCCGACCACTCCCGAAGGCTATGTGACGAAGGCCCAACCGCATGGCGTGATGCTGGAGCCATTCAATCCCGTGGCGACGGCTGTGCTGTTGAGAGCGGGATTTGTTGCGCGCGGATTTTCAGGAATGATTGACCACCTGGCGGATTTGATCGTTCAGGCCATACGGCACAAGGGCTTATCCCTCGTGGACATCCTCCAGCCGTGCGTGTCATTCAACAACGTCAACACGTTTGCATGGTACAAGAAGCGCTGTTACAAACTGCCCGGAGATTACGATCCGACTGATTGGAATGCCGCGCTGGCAAAGGCCGAGGAATGGGGCGACAGGATTCCCATCGGGGTTCTTTACAGCAATGAAAGACAATCACTCGACAGGCATTATGTGGAACTGGGATGTGCGCGCGGGATAAACTCCCAGACCGATATGAGGGAATTGGGTGAGATCATGAGAAAATACGCCTGATATGGTTTTGCGTTCGCCCGGCGGGTAATAATGCAGAGAGGATGCATGATCGGACATCGTGTCCGGTAAGTATATATGCCTGTTTGCTGGAGTCGGCAATGTTCAACTCGATCATGTCGTCTGCCACGGGGTTGAACACATTGTCCATGGCTATGCTTGAAGAAAATGGAAAACGCAAAGCCAACCGTCTGGCAGTCGAGAACAGTCCATATCTTCTCCAGCATGCTTATAATCCGGTGGACTGGCATCCCTGGGGCGAAGAGGCGTTTCGTCTGGCAGCGGCACAGGACAAGCCGATATTCCTTTCCATCGGTTATTCGACCTGCCATTGGTGCCACGTGATGGAGCGGGAATCCTTTGAGGATAAGGACGTCGCCCGTCTTATGAACGAGTCGTTCATCTGCGTCAAGGTTGATCGCGAAGAACGTCCGGACCTTGACGGGTACTTCATGTCACTGTGTCAAATGATGACAGGAGAAGGCGGTTGGCCTCTGACAATCATAATGACGCCCGGGAAAGTTCCAATCTTTGCCGGGACATATATCCCGAAAGAAAACCGATATGGCCGCATGGGGATGATGAGTCTGATACCGAAGGTCAGTGGCATCTGGCGCAATAACCGCAGTCTGGCAACGATGGTCGCCGAAAAGGTGGCGGCAATCGCAAATAGAATTGATTCTTCTGAGGGCGAAGAACCTGGCGAGGGTGCGCTTCATGCCGGATATGCCCAGCTTTACGGGAAATACGACAGGATACATGGCGGATTCGGCGATTCTCCGAAGTTCCCGACGACGCACAATCTGACTTTCCTGCTGCGATATTGGAAGAGAACCGGGAATCCCAATGCGCTTGCCATGGTTGAGAACACAATACTGAAGATACGTATGGGAGGCATTTATGACCATATCGGACTGGGGGCGCACCGCTACTCAACTGACAGGGAATGGCTTGTGCCGCATTTTGAAAAGATGCTTTATGATCAGGCGCTGTTGTTGATGGCCTGCGCAGAGACTTTTCATGCCACCCGCAATGCCGAATACCGGCAAATCGCACAGGAGATTATTAGTTACGTCCGGCGCGATATGACGTCGCCTGACGGCGCGTTCTACAGCGCAGAAGATGCCGATAGCGAGGGGAGCGAAGGAGAATTCTACATGTGGACTCGAGAGGAAGTCCAAGAGGCTCTCAATGATTCAGACGCAAAATTGTTCCTTGAGATATTCGGCATCAAGGAGAACGGCAACCTCCGCGGAGAGATTTCAACGGACGGCATCGCGCGCGCTATCCCGCATTTGAGGATCCCGCTTGATGAGACAGCGTCACAAATGGGATTGGCGCATGAGAATCTGCGCGAAAGGCTTGAAAGCATCCGGCTGAAATTGTTCGCGCAGAGGGAGAAACGGATTCATCCTTTTAAGGATGACAAGATTCTGGCCGATTGGAACGGATTAATGATCGCCGCCATGGCAAAGGCCGCTTGGGTATTTGACGATAAATCTTACTCCGATGCTGCGATTAGGTGCTGCGGCTTTATCATGGAAAAGATGATGTCCCGGGACGGGAGTTTGTTTCACCGTTTCCGCGATGATCAGGTCGCTGTCAAAGGCTTTCTGGACGACTACGTATTTCTGGCGTGGGGGCATCTTGAGCTTTATGAGGCGACCTTTGAGACAGAGCATCTGCAATCAGCGCTCAGGCTGATGCAATATGTGAACGATCATTTTCGTGACGCAAGGGAAGGTGGATATCATTTTACCTCCGATGTCGGCGAGCGCCTTCCCATCAGGCGTAAGGAATCCGGCGATGGAGCTATTCCTTCCGGCAACGCAGTCGCCATGCTTAACCTGCTGAAGTTATCGCGGATGACCGGATTGACGGAACTGGAATCGCTCGCGCGGCAGACAGCAAAGGCCTTCGCTGATAGGATAAGTCGCTTTCCAATTGCTCATACGCAGTTTCTTCAGGCCGTGGATTTCGCGATCGGTCCGAGTGTTGAGGTAGTCATAGTCAGGGGCGACGGCGGCGCTGATGCGAAGGATTTTATCAACGCGTTGCGGGATAGCTATATTCCCGAAATGAGCGTCCTTGTGAAAAGCTCTGCCGGCGGTGGCGAGCTTGCGGCGATATCGCCTTTTACCTCAGCCATGAAAAGCATTGGCGGAAAGACGACGGCGCACGTCTGTCGCGGCTTTGTATGCGCCCAACCTGTGACTGATCCCGCCGCGATGATACGCATCATCGTCGGGAGATGACCGCCCGGGCGCGGTCTTGTGTTGGGTGCGCCATATATTTGCTGGAGAGACGCGCTACTGTCAGGGATGGACATGCGATCCCTCTGTCTCCCCGGCGGTCAATTCCTGGCCTGGTAAAATCGCATTCTGGCGCTTCCATTCCTGCCAGAGCGCGTGGTGCGCCGGGGCGATCCAGAGCCAGTTTGCGATGATGACGGCAGGAAGACCGATCCGCATGGCAAGAAGCTCAATGCGGCCTGTGAATTCCACTCTTATCAGCCGGGTTCGGAAGACGACAGCGATAATCGCATACATGACCCACGCGAGGGCAATGACATAAAGCAGCGCGCCGAGGGGATTCATGCGCAGGGCCGTCTCAATGTCCAGTCTCGACATGGCGCACCACGCGCGCGTCGTCCCGCAGGCCGGGCACGGATAGCTCGTGAAAGTGTAGAGCGGGCATGGGCCTTTGAGCCTCAGGATATCGGGCAGAAGACTCGTTGCGGCAATGGCGCAAAGACTGATTGCGCCATAGACGGCCTCAATCCAGACGGATTTGCGAGACCATTTGACGAGGCGGATTTTCATGGTCCGTCAATTCTTCGAGCGCGTGGCAATGCGTCCCTGCGCAACTCGCTCCTACGAAACGGGGCGGGACTTATCGAACATGCCCGTCGCGTAGCGATTTGTCATCGGTATGCGCCGGTCCTTGCCGAACGCCTTCGGGGTTATCTTGACGCCCGGCGGAGCCTGGCGGCGCTTGTATTCGTTGCGGTCAACCATGCGGACAACCTCGCGCACGACGGCGATATCGAATCCCCGCGCGGCGATTTCCTCCGCGGCCATGTCCTCCTCGACGTAGGCGCGCAGTATCGGATCGAGAAGGGGGTATGGGGGCAGGGAGTCTTCGTCCTTCTGGTTGGGGCGCAGTTCGGCGGTCGGGGGTCGGTCAATGATGCTCTGCGGGATTGCGTCGTATCCGGCGCGCATATTGTAGAAGTCCGATATCTCGTAGACCACCGTCTTGAACACGTCCTTGATGACGGAGTAGCCACCGGCCATGTCGCCGTAGAGCGTGCAGTATCCGCAGGCGATCTCGCTCTTGTTCCCGGTGGTCAGCACCAGCCAGCCGAAGCGGTTAGACAGACCCATGAGGATGTTGCCGCGGATGCGGGCCTGGAGGTTCTCAGCCTCGATGCCCGGCGCGCCAGGACCGAAGGCCCCGGCAAGTTCCTCCATGTAGAGTGTGAAGATTTTCTCCAGGCTGATGGTAATGCACTGGATGCCGAGGTTGCGCGCCAGGATTTCCGCGTCTTTAAATGTGCCTTCGGACGTGTAGCGCGAGGGAATCCGGACGCCGACGACATTCTCTTTGCCGAGCGCGTCGGCGGCGATTGCGGCGGTAATGGCGGAGTCAACGCCACCGCTGATTCCGAGGACGACCTTCTTGAACCCGTTCTTGCGCACGTAATCGCGCAGTCCGAGCTTGAGCGCTTCGAAAATCTCCTCGATCCGGCCGAATTCCGGCTCTACTGCGGCATCACAGGATTTTGAACCATTTGCGCAGTTACCGCCGGCAGGGGCATGGCATGCCGTACCCCTGCAATTGACAACAACCAATTTTCCGTGGGAGGCGCTACGGCCTGAACGTGATGCCAGTTCCACCGCATCAAAATCCGTGATAATAAGTCCCTCTGCAAACCGTTGCCCGGATGCGATCAGCCTTCCTTCCCGGTCGGTGACCATCACCCCGCCGTCGAAGACCAGCTCGTCCTGGCCACCGACAATGTTGTTGTAACTCAGGCATGCGCCGGTTCTTTTTGCAAACTCCGACAGGACGCTACGTCGAAGGGCGATCTTGCCGGCGTGGAACGGCGATGCGGCGATGTTGACGGTCAGGGCTGCGCCGTTGTCCCGGACCGCGCGTTCAACGGGGCTGTCCTTGACCCACAGGTCCTCGCAGATGGTCACGGAAATCCGGATTCCGCGAATTTCCATCACCAGGGAGCCGTCGCCCCGCGCGAAGTATCGCTTCTCGTCAAAAACCCCGTAGTTCGGCAATTCGACCTTGTGGTAGACGCCGGCAATGCGCCCGTCATGAATTACGGCGGCGGCGTTGTAGAGGGAGTTGCCCGAAAGGTCCGGGAAACCGACGATTGCGACCGTTCCCCGCGTTGTCGCGACGACCTCCTCAAGAGCGATGCGCGAATCGCGCAGGAAGCTGGGTTTCATGAGGAGGTCTTCCGGAGGGTAGCCGCAAAGGGCAAGCTCCGGGAAGGTGACAACGTCCGCCCCCAGCCGCGCAGCCTCGGCGATCCGTTCTGCAATCGCGCCGGCGTTGCCTTTCAGGTCGCCGACCGTGGGATTCATCCGGGCATGAGCGATTCTCAGGATGGAGGACGTTGTTCCCATTTTGTTTGTCCCGCATGTCAGAGGATTGGGAGGTACTTGTCCAGTTCGTACTTGCTGACGTGGGCGCGATAGCCCTCCCATTCCAGTTTCTTGTTGGCAATGAAACGATCGAAAATGTGATTGCCAAGCGCTTCGCGGACGAGTTCGCTGCGCTCGGTTTCGGCTATTGCTTCGCCGAGACTGCCGGGCAGGGGCACGATCCCGCGAGCCTTTTTCTGCTCCGGGGACATCTCGAAAATGTCTTCCTCGATCGGCTCCGGGATTTCGTAATTTTCCGCAATGCCCTTCAGCCCGGCGGCCAGCATGACCGCGAAGGCCAGGTAAGGGTTGCAAGCCGGGTCGGGGCAGCGATATTCGATGCGGGTCGCGTTCGGCTTGCCTGGTTTGTACATCGGCACGCGGATCAGGACCGAGCGATTGCGCCGCGCCCAGGAGATATAGCACGGGGCTTCGTAGCCCGGCACAAGCCGTTTGTAGGAGTTGACCCACTGCGCGACCACCGAGGAAATTTCGCGCGAATGCCTTATCAGTCCGGCGATGTAAGCCTTGGCCAGCTTCGAGAGATGGTAAGGGTCCTTCGCGTCAAAGAAGGCATTCTCCTTGCCCTTGAACAGCGACTGGTGCGTGTGCATCCCGCTCCCGTTCTCGCCCATCAGCGGCTTGGGCATGAAGGATGCGTGGACCCCGTTCTGAACCGCCACTTCCTTGACCGTCATGCGATAGGTCATGGCGGCGTCCGCCATCGTCAGAGCGTCGGAGTAGCGCAGGTCAATCTCCTGCTGGCTGGGCGCGACCTCGTGGTGGCTGTATTCGACCTTGATGCCCATCGCCTGCAGGTAGAGGATGGTCGCCTGGCGCAGGTCGCTTGCGACGTCGCGGGAGGTCAGTTCAAAGTATCCGCCCGCGTCGAGCGGGACCGTGCCTGATGCGTCCTTAAAGTAGAAATATTCGAGCTCCGGGCCGACGTACATCGTGTAGCCAAGGTCCTCGGCCTTCTTCAGGTTGCGCCGAAGCGCCCATCGCGGGTCGGCGTCATATGGTGCGCCGTCCGGGCGGTGAATGTTGCAGAACATCCGGGCGACAAGGCAGTCCCTGGCGGACCAGGGGAGTATCGTGAAAGTGGTCGGCTCGGGGCGGGCGATCATGTCGCTCTCCTCGATTCGGGCATAGCCTTCGATGGAGGAACCGTCAAATCCCATTCCCTCGTCCATTGCGTTTTCAAGCTCGTCGGCGGTTATTGTGAAGCTTTTGAGGAAGCCGAGGACATCGGCGAACCACAGACTGACGAACTTGATGTTCATGTCGCTTACGGTCTTGAGTACCCAATCCCTGTTCTTCGTTTCCATGCTTTTCTCCAGTTGCTGTGTGAATGCCGCGACGGCGATGCCGCGCCGCGCGACGATTGAAAACCGGTGTAGCGAAGGCGGAATTATAGCGGGGGGAGAGCAGGTTTTGAAGCGATTGCGAGACTCTGCGTCCGCCGGCGCATGCCGGGCGACTATGGATGGCGCATCTTCATCCAACGCTACTTATGGCTTTCTATGACCATGCCTGGGCTATTTCATGCCCTTCATGATTCCGCGCGCCTCCTCAAGTAGTTTCCTATAGACCTCCGAACCGCGTCCGCTGTTGGTCATTATGACAATTCCGCGTCCGTTATGAGGATAGAACTCCGACCAGCACTGGAAGCCGGAGCCGTTCGAGCCGCCGTGGGAGATGCGGTTGCCGGATTCCAGGGGAGTCACCACCCAGCCCAGCCCGCGAAACTCCGCGACTCCCGATTCGCCCTCCTTGAATTTCAGGCGCGGTTTCAACATTTCCTCAATTGTGGACGCGCTTAGGGAGTGAGAACCTGAACGATCGGTTTTCAGTATTTCGACTATGAACCTTGCGTAGTCGCACGGAGCGCAGAAGAGGGAGAATGCCGCGTTGGCCTCGCGATATCTGGGTTTATCGGCCTGAACCTGACCGCGACCGCCGTGGCCGGCGGCGGCCAGTTCAGCGTACCGCTCCTCCCAGACAAGGCTGCTCGAACTCATTCCTGCCGGGCGCATCAATGTTCGCTTGAGGTACGGATCAAGTCCCTCTCCGGTGATCTTCTCCATCGCGCGTTGAAAGAAAAGGTATCCCTCGCCTGAGTAACCGTATTTCTCGCCGGGTTTGAAGATGAGTTTCAACGGCGCGCCGGTGTTCCAACCGCCCTCGCGCCAGTTTGGCAGGCCGGTGACGTGAGTCATGACCATGCGGGCTGTGATGAGTTTGTGATCCTCGTCGCCGGGAATGTATGGTTCTCCGAGGTATTCCCAGAGCGGCATGTCAAGATTGAGGCGTCCCTGTTCGGCCAGTTTCAGCGCCGCATATGTCGCAAGCAGTTTGGTCATCGAGGCTGCTTCGAAGACGGTCTCTTGCGTGACGGGGTCAGGTTTGTCCGCGGACTTGACGCCGAACTCGGCATGCCAGGCCAACTCCCGGTCCCAGACGACCGCGATGGAGATGCCGGGGACCTTGAACTGCTTCATCAGTTCGGAGGCGAGGGAGTTGATCGTATTTTGGAGTTCCGCCGGGATGGCTGCCGGAGCGGACGGTTCGGCGCTGACGGCCATTACCAGCGCCGCCATGCAGAAGCTCAACAGCGTGATTACCGGCATCCGGCGTATTGCTCTGTGAACGCGGGGATACATTGGAATGGCCAATTTGCGCTTTATCGAGGTTCCAGAATGACGGCTGCGTCAATGACGGCGCAGTCCGCGCCCGACTTCACGTGCATCCCGCCGCTGAGCTTGTAGTAGCCGGCGGCGTCCCGGGGAAGGCCGGTTTCTTTGCCGGTCAGCCTGCCGGATTCAATCAGGACCGGCAGGGCGAACTCATTGGCGAACTCCTTGCCGCAGCGCGGGGCGGGGTCGTGCAGGATGAGTATGTCAGGGGCGTCACGCCCGTTCTCGTCCGCCCCGTAGCCAACCATGGTGACCCAGTGTCCGCCGATTCTTTCGTAGGCGTCGGCGGCTACGTCGCGCTTGTACCAGCCGACGTTGAGCCAGACACAGCCGTCATCCGCGATGCCCTGCCGCAGCCAGTCCAGTTGCGGTTTTTCAACGCCGGTTCCGTATTCGCGCGGATGCTTGCGCCAGCCCTGGCACTCAAGTCTCTTCCAACCGCATCCGGACTCGGAGAGATAGCTCTTCACGCCCTGGATGATGCCGGACGGCCCTGTTCCGGATTTCACATTAGCATCCATGTGCCTTTGCTCGCATAACAGCTTGACCATCCTGATCTGGGAATCTTTGGGGGAAGCCGCGTCGGGACACAGACGGGCGTAGCCGGGGCGGTTGCTGAGCCACATCAGGGAGTTGGACACCGAGACCGGGCCGCAGAGCGTAGCCCCGCCGCCGGGGAAATCGCCCTCCCGGTCGGTCTGGGTCAGGTCGGGGATGTTCATGATATTCCCGGTGTGCCTGCGCGGGATCCTTCCGGCGGCGAGCGCGGCGGAAGATGCGATTGCCGCGATAATGCACGCGGCGATGATCCGGCGGCAAGGCGAACGCCTTGACCTTGGCGATGCTCCGGGGGCGAGCGGGAAAATGTCGGTCGGCAACGATTTCATGCCGATATGAGTATCCATTATCACGTTCTGGGGCAAGGTCATTCTGAATCAGCAAAGCCGTTGTCGCAACCTGTCTTGACCGTATCACTAAAAACGGATATTGTCGTACACGGCGAAGGTCGGGCATCCGGCCCCGATGTCAAAGTCCGGGGGACAAGGAGTTTTCCAGTTATGAATCCTCACGTAAAGAGACTGTCAAGGCGCGCTGGCCGTGAAATTGGAGTCGGGGGATACGCATTGGAAACGCTGGAGAAACGCGTGTTGCTGGACAGCGCGATTCCGGACTCTCTTACCTTCTTTCCCCCCCCCCTTCCCGAACCCGGAATGATCACGACGTTCTCCGGGGAAGGGCGGCTTGATATTGTGGAAGGATTGCCCGTGCTGCGCGTGGAGGGAACCAATTATGACATGGGATACCAGCACGGCATGCTGCTTGCGGACTGGGTGACGATGGCGATAGCAAGGGGCAAGGAGGAGGCGCTGAAGTATCTGACCGAGTCGGAATTCATGATGGTCGCCGCGATCATGAGGGGGGTGACGCCGCAGAAGTACATTGACGAGATGCAGGGGATGAGCGACGGGGTGAAGGACGCGACGGGGACCGTGCTTGACTTCAACGCCGTCATCTTCACGAACTGTTACGTCAACGAGAATATTTTTGCATGCAGCCAGTTCGCCGTGACCGGAACGAGGTCGGAAGACGGCCATACGCTATGGGCGCGCAATTCCGACTGGACCACGCCCGCCGATTTCATTCACAACTATGCCGTCATGACCGTTGCCGACCCCGCCGACGGCAACGCCTTCATCAGCGTCACGTTTGCTGGGGCGCTGGGCGTTATGACAGGCATGAATGAATACGGCGTAGTCGGCGCGTCAAACGCATCGCCTTTGCATGACCACACGACAATCGGCACTCCGCCGGCGATTCTCATAAGGATGGGGCTTGAGGCGGCGGACACGGCGGAGGAGTTCTGCGACACGCTGGCCGGATTGACGCGCACGGTGGGAATGAATTTCGTCGTTCCGGACGGGCGGGGCGACATCAAGGCGCTTGAGCTTACGGGCAAGGCCGCGGCGATATTCGATACCGATGATCAGCGAGAGGATCACTACTTTGATTTTGATACAGGAATGAGTTATGCCACGAAGGACGAACCTGACTGGTTCATGGTTTCCGAGAGCATTTCCGACTGCGTCATCCGAACCAATCACTTTCTCGACTGGGGGCCGTGGGGGACCGAACCGGCGCATCTTCAGGAGCTTCAGTTCAAAGAGGACGCGGGGGGGGAGATGACGGAGACTGAAGGTATTCAGAAGGCGACTCAGGACCCCGATCCGGAATGGACCGTCAACCGGTACTATACGCTTCATGACCTTATAACGACCGCGCCGGAACCGATTGACGTCGAGGCGGCGATAAACTTTTTGGCATATGACGGGGTTGGCAGCGGCATGACAATTCACTCAGCCGTTTTCGACACGACATCGCTTGATGTATGGGTTGCATACGCGGTCACTGTACCGGGGACAAGCCACGTCATTGATTCGAACAACAGGCCGTACGTTCATTATGACTTCCGCGCCGCGTTGGGCAACAGGCCGCCGGAGGGAACAATTGATTCGCCTGTCGCCGGCAAGTCGCTTGCCGTGGGCGAGAGCATTGATCTTCGCGGAAGCGGCAGTGACCTCGATGGGGCTGTGACCGGCTGGCAGTGGGAGATAAACGGTCCGGATGGCTTTCACTGGAATTCCACTCTGGAGGATCCCGGCGCGCTGCGTCTGAGCGTTGCGGGGGCGTATTCTGTCAAGCTGACGGTCGTTGATGATCTCGGCAAGGCTGATACTTCGCCGGAAGAGATAGCTGTATATGTCAGGGAGCTTCCGCAACCGGCTATGGTGGATACGCCGACGGGGACCGGCTGGCTGGAAATACTTGACGGTATGCCAGTGCTTCACGTCCGGGGGGGCAACTATGACATGGGGTATCAGCATGGATACCTGCTTAGCGACTGGACTATCGCAGCGGTGAACACAGTCAAGGAGCGGCTGCTGGCCAGTGGAGCCACGGAATCGGAACTGATGATGGCCGCGGCAGTTCTTGACGGCGTTACGCCTGAAGCATATCGCACCGAGATGCAGGGCATGATTGACGGGGTGGAGGATGCGACGGGTGTCCGCCTGACGTACAACGACGTTGTCCTGGTGAACTGCTATGTTGATATCTCCGAATATACGTGCAGCCAGTTTGCGGTCACCGGTTCGCGGACGGTTGACGGGCACACCATCTGGGGGCGCAACGCGGATTGGGGCGTCCCGGCGGACTTCGTGCAAAATTACGCGATTGTCGTGGTCGCGCATCCGGACGGCGGCAACGCCTTCCTGAGCGCCAACTGGGCCGGCGGCGTAGGAGTTCAGACGGGCATCAACGAGTTCGGAGTCGCGGCGGCTCAGAACTCATCCGGTCTTTACGATCAGCATACGCCGGGGACGCCGCTGGGATTTCTGATGCGGGGCGGACTGGAGGCGGCCGATACGGCCCGGGAGTTTGCGGATTTCGTAATGTCACAGAGCCGGACGGTAGGGAGCAATATGGTCGTTCCGGATGGATACGGCAATATCATGGCTCTGGAGTTGACGGGCACGACCGCTGTCGCATTCGATACCGATGATCCGGACGAGGATCATTATTACGACAAAGATACGGGGACGAGTCATTCAACTCGCGACGAGTCGGACTGGGTGATGCTGTCGGAAGGCATTCCCGATGCGGTCATACGTACAAATCATTTTCTGGACTGGGGGCCGTGGGATCAGGAGCCGGCGCACTTGCAGGAACTCCAGATGCGCCAGGAGATGGGGGACGAGATTTCCGAGGGCGACGCGATCGAGTCGCTGATGGCATCAACCCACGGACCCGACTGGACCGTTCACCGGTACTTCACGCTTTACGACCTGATAACGCGCGCACCGGAACCGATTGACGCGCAGACGGCAATAGAGTTCCTGGCTTACGGCGGGGTCGGGTCGGGCATGAGCATACATTCGGCAGTTTTCGATACGACGAGTCTGGAGGTCTGGATCGGCAACGCTTTCACGCCTCCCGGGTCAAGCAAGGCGATAGACGCGAATCTGCGGCCATTCTTTTACTACGATTTTGGAGCGGAATTGGCCAAAGCAAGTCCGGAAGGCCTCATCGTGTCTCCTGATGACGAGATTGTAATCCTTCCCGGCCAGAATGTGGACCTTCAGGCCACGGGTTTTGATCCCGACGGTGAGATTGCGATCTGGCGATGGGAGATCGCGGGGCCTGACGGATTCACATGGAGTTCTGAAATCGAGGATCCGGGACTCCTTCAGTTGACCGAGAGCGGCATCTATTCTATCACGTTGACGGTGGTTGACGACGAAGGAAACGCCGATGCCACGCCGCACGAGATAAGCATCGCCGTTCTGAGCCTGCCGGAGCCTGGGATTGTCGCGACGCCCACCGGGAAAGGCCGGCTTGAGATTCTGGACGGTCTTCCCGTCTTGCACATCGAGGGAAGCCACTATGACATGGGTTACCAGCACGGATACCTGCTTGCCGACTGGATCGGGGATATCTACGACAAGATAATCTCCCTTGCGCTTGAGAGGATGACGCATGAAGAATTCGAGCTTATGGGGCGCATTACTGAGCTATACCTGCCTGACGCCTATCGGCAGGAGACGAACGGCCTCATTGCCGGCGTGACGGCCGCCGGCGGAAACGACTATAGCTATTACGAAGTTCTGGCGATTCACACGTTTCCCGATCTTGTGGGAAGCAATTGCACACAGTTTGCGGTGAGCGGTTCCCGCACAGCCGACGGGCATGTCATATACGGAAGGAATCTGGACTGGGACACGGCGACTCAGTTCAACCGTAGCAGCAATATTCTCGTGGTTGCCGCGCCGGATGACGGGCACATGTTTGCCGCTCCAAGCACAGCGGGGAATCTGGCCGCGTTCACGGGCATCAACGAATACGGCGTGACCGGAGCGACAAATTATTCTCCGATGGATGCGGAGTCCGGCTTCGGGCTTCCGATCGGCTTCCAGGTGCGGCTGGGGCTGGAAAAGGCCGCCACCGCAGAGGAATTCGCGCAGATACTCCAGCGGCAATACCGTTCTATTCCAATAATCATGGTGGTCACTGACGGATTGAATCCCTGGGGGGACAGGGATGCCTTCGCCCTTGAAGTAAGCAATTCCAGGGTCGTTGTTTTCGGGATGAACGATCCGGATGAAAGCCACTATTTCGATCCGCTGACGGGCGAAAGCCATTCGACCCGCGACAATCCGGCCTGGCTCTTGTTCTCGGAGGCCATGCCGGACGCAATCGTCAGAACGAATCATTTCCTCGACTGGGGGCCGTGGGCGACGTCGAATCATTTGCAGGAGCTTCAATTAAGGAGTCTCTACGGCGACGGCATCAGCGAATCCGATGCTTTTCTGAGCGCGTATGAGGAGGATGAATACAACAGCTTCACGCTTGATCGCTACGTTCTGACACAACAGTTGATTGCCGATTCGGCGGGGCTGATCGGCGCGCAGGAGGCCATCGAAATCCTCGGTCACGGAACGATCGGCGCCCCAAAGTCCATGCACTCGGTCGTCTTCGACGCAACCGCATTGAAACTTTGGTATGCGGGCGCGATCATCAATCCGATAACCGGAGTCATGCTTGATTCCAACGAAACGCCGTTCCTCTATTTTGATTTTGCGGCGGCGATAGAAAATCACAAGCCCAACGGAATGATTGAAACACCGGCGGACGGAAATGAAGTGAAATTGGGTCAGAGCGTCGCTCTTGAAGGGGCGGCCTTCGATCTGGACGGCGACGTGACGGGATGGTGGTGGGAGATTCTCGGTCCGGATGGTTTCTACTGGTCTTCCAATCAGCAAACCCCACCCGCGTTCAAACCGGCGGCTGTCGGCGATTATCAAGTCCGTCTGACGGTCACTGATAACGACGGCGTTGCCGATCCGACGCCGGCATCGGCGCAGTTCAGCGTTTCGAATCCGGCGGTTCTGCTTGGCGTTGTTACTACCAGCGCGGGAGATGTTTATGTTTATGACATTGACGGTGCCGACGTCGGCATTCCCATAGACGGCAACTACACCGTCTACAATCCATACGATCCGGCCAACGACCTGATGATCGTCGGTACCCCTGGCGGAGTGATTATTGTCGCAAATTCATGGGTGAATAACGGAACGTGGCAGCGCGCAGATTTTTCCGGCCTGGGCATAG
>Ga0209507_1000230_pt1 | contig 72846 bp, 57 predicted proteins | sample AD_UKC028_MetaG_FD_184414 | JGI IMG/M metagenome (GOLD analysis project Ga0209507, IMG submission 184414) | Active sludge microbial communities of municipal wastewater-treating anaerobic digesters from USA - AD_UKC028_MetaG (SPAdes) (version 2) | ecosystem: Engineered > Bioreactor > Anaerobic >...
CGTCGCTGCGCCAGAGCGCTTCCGGCTGATCGAGCTGCTGACCAGCCTGCCCGAAACCCCGATTCCCGAACCGCACCGGCCGCCGCACGGGCAATGGATCCTCTGCGGCTTCGGCCGCTTCGGCCATGCCGTGGCCCGGCACCTCGCACCGACCGGCATCACGCTGACCGTCATCGATCCGTCGGCGGCCGACGCCAATCAGGCCATTCCCGGCGACGGCACCGAGGCGGCCACCCTGCTCGCCGCGGGCATCGAGGCCGCGGCCGGGATCATCGCCGGCACCGACAACGATGTGAACAACCTGTCGATCGCCGTGACCGCTACCGAACTGCGTCCCGACCTGTTTGTCGTGTTGCGCCAGAACCACGCCGCCAACAGCCCGCTGTTCGATGCCTACCATGCCGATTTCGCCATGGTACCAAGCCACATCGTGGCCCGCGAAAGCATTGCCGTGCTGACCACGCCACTCCTTGCCGAATTCCTCAAGGCGCTGCAGGACAAGGATGAAGCGTGGTGCCGGCAACTGGTCGAGCGCCTGCAGAAGGTCAACCATGGCCTGACGCCAGCCGTCTCCAGCCTGCACTTCAACGCCAGCGACGCGCCGGCCGTGCACCGCGCACTGATCCGCGACACGCCGATCAGTCTCGACCAGCTGTTGCGCGACGGCACCGAGCGCAGCCGGCCGCTCGCCGCGCTGCCGCTGCTCGTCGAACGCGACGGCCGCCGCATCCTGCTGCCCGACGCGGATTTCCGGCTCGCTGCCGGCGACCGCTTGCTGTTGGCCAGCGGCCTGGCCGCGCGGCGCAATCTGGAATTCACTGTCGACAACGCCAACGAGCTCAACTACGTGCTGACCGGCAACGAAGCGACGGGCAGCTTGCTCAGCCGGCTGCTACCGAGAGCGGGCTGAGCGGCCCTACGCCGCCAGCGCCCGGCGCAGGCCGCGCATCAGCGCGCCGAGGACCGGCAGCTTCATGTACAACTCTTCGCCGGTATCCCAGTAGTCACGGTGGTAATTGACCCGGCCGTCGGGGTCGAACTTCAGGTGCGACACGCCGCGCATCACCTGGGCCTCGTCCCTGCCCCACCGCCGGACGCGAAAGTTGAACTCCCAAACCAGTACGGCACCCTTTTCGTCGACCACTGTTTCGCGCACGGTGAAGCGGGGTTCGTCCACCTGGCAGTACATGTGGGCAAAGATGCGCTGGATCGCCGCGACGCCGCGCACCTCGTTGAACGGATCCTTGAACCAGGCATTGTCAGCATAGAACTCGGGGAAGCGCGCGACGCTCTCCGGGGAAAGCTCGTGGTAGAAGCGAATCAGTCCGTCGAGGTTCATCTCAGCCTCCGGTGAAACGGCGAATCAGCGGAAAATACCAGCGGTAGGGGAGCAGCGCGAAAAGTTTCAGCAGCCGCGTGAAGCGCTTGGGGAAGTGGATCTCGAATTTGCCCTGTTTTAGCCCGTTGACCATGGACAGGGCCGCCTGCCCGGGCGTCAGCAGCGCCGGCATCGTGAAATCGTTCTGCGCGGTCAGGCGGGTGGCGACGAACCCGGGGTTGATGACCCAGACTCCGATGCCCTTGGGCGCCAGATCAAGATGCAGCACTTCGGCAAAATGGATCAGTGCGGCCTTGCCCGGTCCGTAACACAGCGCCTTGGGCAAACCACGATAGCCGGCAACGCTGGCGACGAAGGCGATGCCGCCCCCTGCCTTGAGGTCGGGCAGCACGGTTGCGGCGAGGCGCATGGCACCAGTGAAATTCACCGCGATGACTTTCTCTGCCGCCGCCAGATCGAAATTGTCGGCCCGCATCGGCACGTAGTCGCCGGCCAGATAGACGACCAGATCGACGCCGCCCCAGGCCGCCAGCAGGCTTTCCCGGGCCGCGGCCAGGCTGGCGGTATCGGTCGCGTCGCAAGGCAGGAGCAGCGCACCGCCAACCGGCAACGCCCGCAATTTTTCGGCATTGCGCGCCGACAGCGCCAGCTTTGCGCCGCGCCCGGCCAGTTCGTGCGCCACGGCGGCGCCGATACCGGACGACGCACCGACCAGCCAGACGCGCCGGCCAACCCAGTCCGTTATTTTCGGGTTCATCGTTTCACGAAAGTCAGCGTCACTTCGCCGAGGCCGAAGCCCCATTTGGACATGTAGGAGCGGTTGAGCATCACCTTGTCGTCCATCAGGAACATCCAGTCGTCGAAATCGACGTGGTAGGTTTTGCCATCGACCGGCAGCGCCAGCACGTAGCGCCAGCGCAGGGCATTGCCGGCGACTTCGCCGACGGCCTCGCCGATCACGTCGTCGGCGGTGCCGCGCAAGCTGCCGTCCGGCTGCATCTGCAGGGTCCACACGCGGCGCGAAGTGGTGCCGTCCGACCATTTGAAATGCTCGTCGAGGACGCCGGTGTCGCCTTTCCAGCGGGCGTCGATGACCACATGGAAACGTTTCTTGACCTCGCCCGAGCGGCCCTGGAACATGCCCCAGGCGTCAAGCGTGCCGTTCAGGTAGGTCTTTACGTCGAGCGCCGGCTGCTCGGCGCGGTACTGCTCGATGCCGCTGGCGGCACAGCCGGCGAGGCCGAGGGTCAAGGCAGCGGCGAGGACAAATTTCATCGGTCGATCTCCAAAAAAGGGCGCCAACGCCAGAGCAGCAGGCCGGCCAGCGCCTTGAAGGCGAGCGGCAGCAGGGCGTAGGCGAAGGTCAGGGCGGGCAGCCCGGCGCCACTGCCCGGCACGTAACCGAGGGCGCCGAGCAGGGGCAAGGCAAGGCCGGCAGCGAGCGCCAGGTTCAGCTTGGCAACAAAATTCCACACCCCGAAGCAGGCGCCGGCCTGCCCCTGACGATCGCCAAGGTCGGCGGCGATCGCTGCCGGCAGGGCCAGGTCGGCACCGAGCGCCAGCCCGGAAGCAACGCAGATGGCGGCGAAAAGCCAGAGATCGCCGCTGCCGAGCAGGCTGGCCCCGGCGAAGGCAACAATGGACAATGCCATCGCCACCAGCCAAGCCACCACCCGACCGCGGCGGGCCGACAGTTTTACCCAGAGCGGCAGCGAGGCGGCCCCGGCAACGAAGTAAAGCGCCAACAATGGGCCGCTCGCCTTTTCCAGTTCCAGTACATCGGCGACAAAAAAGAGAAACAAGGTGGCCGGCAGCGCCGCGGCAACGCCATTGGCGACGAAGACCAGCAGCAGGCGACGGAACGCCGGGTCGGCAAGGACGCCGCGCAGGCTGGGCCACAAGGGCTGGCTGGCTGGCGGCAGGCGCGGGCCGGCACCGACCCGGCTGAAGGTGGTGGCCGCCGTAATTAGCAACAGCGGCGGCAGTATCCAGCTCAGGCGCGCGACCCCATCGATCAGCCCGGGTGCGAGCAGGGTCGGCAGCGCCGCAGCGAGAACCACGCCGAGCAGTCCGAAACCTTCCCTTGCCGCGGTCAACCGCGTTTTCAGGGCGGAATCGCTGCCGATGTCGGCGCCCCACGCCTGGTAGGCGACAGTGGCGGCCGAGAACCCGAGATAGGTCAGCGCCAGCGAGCCGAGCAGCCAGAGTTCGACGTTTGCCGCCGGCGGATTGAGCAGCGCCACGAAGCCGATGGCGAAGGGCAGCAGCGCCAGCGCCACCATGCCCGGCCGTGATACGCGGTCGGCCAGCCAGCCCAGCCAGGGGTCGACGCCGGCATCGAGCAGGCGGGCGCCGAGCAGAATCAGGCCGAGCAGCGCCAGCGGCAGCCCCGCCGCTTCGGCATAGAAACGCGGCACATGGACGTAAATGGGTAGCGCGGCAAACGCCAGTGGCAGGCCGAGCAGGCCGTAGGCAAGGACGTTGGTCCGGGTCATCTCAGGTGGCCGGGCGCTTGAGCAGCGCGGCGCGCAAGTCGGGAGCGCTGGTACGCGGGTCGAGCCAGATGGCGAAGAAGGCGCGGGCGAACGCCGGGTCATCGACCTGGCCGATTGGCCGGTCATTGAAGAAGAAGCGGGCGCCTCCCGCCAGATGCACGCCGAGCAGGTGGTCACCAGCGCGCACGTCGGGAAAGAGTCCGGCCATCTGCTCGCCCCAGCGCCCAAGATCAGCTTCTTGCGCCAGTCCTAGGTTACGGATCTCCTTGACGCTGGCCGCAGCGATATCCTGGCCGGCGATGCTGCGCTGATAGGTCAGTTTCAGTGCCAGCGGCGGCTGCTGCGGGTCGGCGCCGGCTGCCCACAGGGTGGCGTGGTAGATCAGGAAACCGAAACGGCGAAACTCGCCGCTGCCCCAGCGCTGCCAGCCGGCCACCAGGGATTCCGGGCCACCGCTCGCCAGCCCGGCGAACGGCCAGGCAGCAAGGAGGCCGAGCAGGCGGCGCCTAACGATGCGCGAGTTCGAAGTGGACGACATCGATGTTGCCTGCCAGAAAGCCGGCCTCGCAGTAGCAGAGATACAAGCGCCACAGGCGATGGAAATGTTCGTCGAAGCCGAGGGCAGCGATCTGAGGCCAGTTAGCCTCGAAGGCCTGACGCCATTCGGCCAGCGTACGCGCATAGTCGAGGCCGAAGGCATACTCGGCATGCACGGTCAGGCCCTGGCGGGCCGCCGCGGCGCGAAAGGCGGAGCGCGAGGGCAGCATGCCGCCCGGGAAGACGTATTGCTGGATGAAGTCGGTGCCTTTGCGGTAGTCGGCGAACAGATCGTCGCGAATCGTGATGCTCTGCACCACCGCCCGGCCGCCCGGCTTCAGGGCCCGCGCCATGGTCCTGAAGTAGGTCGGCCACCAGCGCTCGCCGACGGCCTCGAACATTTCGATCGAGACGACGTGGTCGAACTGCTCGTTGGTGTCCCGGTAATCCTGCAGGCGCAGGTCGGCGCCCGGCACGCGTTGCTGCGCCCAGGCAAGCTGGGCCGGCGACAGGGTCAGGCCGGTGACCTGCAGGCCCTCGTGCACCGCCATCTCGGCAAAGCCGCCCCAGCCGCAGCCGATTTCCAGCACATGCTGGCCGGGCTCGGCATGCAGGCGGCGCAGGATGCGCCGGTATTTGGCGCGCTGGGCTGTTTCGAGGTCGCCGTCGTCGACCGCACGGTAAAGGGCGCTCGAATAGCTCATCGTCGGATCCAGCCACAGCTTGTAGAAGTCGTTGCCCAGATCGTAATGGGCCATGATGTTGCGCTTGCTGCCGGCCCGGCTGTTGCCGTTCAGCCAGTGCCGCAGGCGCGCTGCCAGCAGGTTGCGCCACGAGCCATAGACCGCCTTTTTCAACGCCGCCCGGTTGCGGGCGAGCAGGGTCAGCAGCCCGCTGATGTCCGGCGAATCCCAATGTCCGTCGAGGTAGGCCTCGGCCAGCCCGATGTCGCCGCGCGCCAGCACCTGGCTGAACATGGCCTCGTCGTGCACGTGCAGCGTCACGCCATGCTCGCCGTCGCCGAACAGGCGGCTGGCGCCGTCGGGCAGGCGGATTTCCAGCATGCCGCCACACAGGTTCTCGAGCAGCTCGAATACCAGGCGGGTGTCACGCGCCGGATTGTCGGCGCCGCTTAGGGTCATCGTGTTGTTCATTTTGTCGGTTCCAGTTGAGGTTGGGGGGCATGCGCGCCAATGAAGGGCACGCCTTTCAGCCACAGCCTGAAGGCCTGCCAGTGGATGCGGATCATTACGCCGGCGGTGAGGAAGGGCATGCGGGCGAAGGTGCCGAGCAGCGCACCGGCAGACCACGCCTGCGCCTTGCCGGATATCGCCGTATGCAACAACTCGCCTTCGGCATCGTCATAGTCGATGCGGGCGATCTCCTGGCCGCGAGCGAGATGGAAGCGGAAGCGGTAGCCGCCTGCGATCTCGTTGAACGGCGAGACATGGAAACATTTCTCCGCCCGCAGTTCCTGGCCGTCGACCAGGGGGGCGCCGGCAGGGTTGTGCAGCAGGTAGCTGTGGCGGCCGCCGAAGGTGTTGTTGACCTCGGCCAGCACGGCAATCAGTTCGCCGGCCCGGTTGCGGCAGAACCAGAAGCTGACCGGGTTGAAGACGTAGCCGAGGACCCGCGGAAAGCACTGCAGCGTGATCTCGCCGTCATCCGGCAGGCCGCGCTGGCGCAGTTGCGCCTGGATCCACGGCAGCAGCGGGCTGCCGTCGCGGGCGCCATGGTCCCGGGTGTGAAAACTGAGCAAGTTGCCGCGGTCGACCGAGAAAATGCGGCAATTTCCTGCGGCCAGGTCACGCACCGGCAACTGGATGTAGAACACCGGATAGACGAAGGCATGGACCGCCGGGCGCAGACGGCGGTGCATCACGTGGCCAAGGAAGAGGCGGGGACTGCGCATCGCCGGCTCAGGCAGTTTCCAGCGCGCGCACCGGGCTGAGCGCGCCGCCCTGCCAGGGGGCGGTGACGCCCAGGCCATTGACGACGCGCAGCGCCGACTTCAGCCCGTCTTCGTGGAAACCGTAACTGCCCCAGGCGCCGGCCAGCCAGATGCCGTTTTCGCCCTGGACATCGGCCAGCTTTTGCTGGGCGGCGATGGCGGGACCGTCGAAGATCGGGTGCGCGTAGTCGAATTCGGCAATCACCGTGGCCGGATCAGGCGCACGCGCCGGGTTCAGTGTCACGACCACCGGCGTCCTGAACGGCAACGGCTGTAGCTTGTTGATCAGGTAGGAGACGCCGACCGGCTGTTCGCCCGGCTCGCCGCGGCCGGCAAAGTAGTTCCACGCCGACCACAGCTTTTCGTCGCGTGGCAGCAACGCGCGGTCGCTATGCAGTACGGCGCGGTTGGGCTGGTAACGGATGGCGGAGAGCACCGCACGCTGGGCGTCGCTGGCCGTGAAGCCGAGAATGGCGAGCGCCTGGTCGCTGTGGCAGGCCAGCACCACCTGGTCGAAGTGCTCGCTGCCGGCACCATGCGTGACGCGCAGGCCAGCCGCCTCGCGGGTCACGGCGCTGACCGGGCAGGCCAGGCGGATGTCGTCAAGGCGGGCGGCGATCTTGTTCACGTATTCGCGCCCACCGCCCTTCACGGTGCGCCACAGCGGTCGGTCGAACACCTGCAACAGGCCGTGGTTCGAGCAGAATCGGATGAAGGTGGCGAGCGGCATGTCGAGCATCTGGCCGGTCGGACACGACCAGATGGCGGCCGCCATGGGCAGCAGGTACCAGTCGGCGAAAGGCGCGGAGTAGCGCCCGGCGTTCAGGAAATCGCGCAGGCTGCGTTGGTTGTCCGGATGGGTCGCCAGCCAGGCCAGGCTCTCGCGGTTGAAGCGCAGGATGTCGGAAAGCATCGCCCAGAACTGACGACGCACGAGGTTGCGCTTTTGCCCGAAAACGGTGGCCAGGTTACTGCCCGCCCATTCGAGATCGGGGTTTTCCAGGCTGACAGCGAAGGACATTTCGGTCTCGACACTGTCCACCCCGAGCAGCGCAAACATGGCGATCAGGTTCGGGTAAGTCTTCTCGTTGAACACCAGGAAGCCGGTATCGACCGGATGTGTCTTGCCTTCCAGCGTCACGTCGACCGTGTTGGTGTGGCCGCCGAGGTAGGCGCCGGCCTCGAACAGCGTCACCTCATGCTGCCGGCTCAGCAGCCAGGCGCTGGCCAGGCCGGAGATGCCGGCGCCGACGACGGCGATGCGTTGCTTCCTGTCCATGTCCGCTCCTTACTCGTTGCAGCCGTAGAGCTCGGCGTAGGCCGAATGGTTGTGAATCGACTCGAAGTTCTCCGAAGCCACCTTCCATTCGCTGATGCGCGGCTCGTTCATCAGGCGCAGGGCGATGTCGCGCACCAGGTCCTCGACGAACTTCGGATTGTCGTAAGCACGCTCGGTCACCCACTTCTCGTCCGGCCGCTTGAGCAGGCCGAAGACTTCGCACGACGCCTCTTCCTCGGCCAGGCGGACCAATTCTTCAATGCTCATCGGCGCGCGCAGCTTCGCCTCGAGCGTAATGTGCGAGCGCTGGTTGTGGGCACCGTATTCGGAAATCTTCTTTGAGCATGGGCACAGGCTGGTCACCGGCGCGACGACGCGCAGGGTCAGACTGGCGACCTGCCCTTCCGGCTGGTCGATGATCAGCGCCGCGTCGTAATCGAGCAGGCTGTCAACGCCGGAAACTGGCGCCGTCTTGCGAATCAAGTAGGGGAAGGCCAGTTCGATACGGCCGCTCGTCGCATCGAGACGCAGCAACATTTCTTCCAGCATGCGGTAGAGGCCGTCCTGGGTCAGCGCTCCACGGCGCCCTTCGAGCAGTTCGACAAAGCGCGACATGTGGGTGCCCTTGACCTCGGGCGGCAGGCCGACCGTCATCGTCAGCTCGGCCACCGTGCTGACTGGCTCGCCGCCGGCGGTCGCCAGCTGCAGAGGGTAGCGCAGCCCCTTGACGCCGACCTTGTGGATCGCCAGGCGGCGGGTATCTGCGGTCGACTGCACATCAGGCAGGAAAAAATGTTCGGGTGCGTTCATGGTGAGGCTCCTTCGCGGATGGGGGCTACTTGAGGAATTCGTCGATCTTCTTCAGAAGATCCTTGTCGTCGGGCTTGGTGAAGCTGCTGAAGGCCACCACCTGCGTGGCATCACGATTGATCAGGTACTTGTGGAAATTCCACTTCGGACGGCTGTCGGTAATCTCCGCCAGCTTCAGATAGAACGGGTTGGCGCCCTTGCCCTTGACCACCGTCTTGCCCAGCATCGGGAACTCGACACCGTAGGTCAGGCGGCAGAAATCGGCGATCTCCTTGTCACTGCCGGGTTCCTGCTCGCCGAAGTCGTTGGACGGAAAGCCGAGAACCACCAGACCCTTGTCCTTGAGGCGCCCATAAAGCTTTTCCAGCCCGTCGTACTGCGAGGTGAAGCCGCAGTAACTTGCCGTATTGACCACCAGGATCACCTTGCCCTGGAATTGGCAAAGGGATTGCGGTTTGCCGTCCTGCAATCCCGGGAAGGTATGGTCGAGCAGCGCCGGACAGGTGCTGGCGGCCGCCACCGGCATGATCCCCGCCGCACACAGCCCGGCAACGGCAATCCAGCGTTTCAGGTTGCAGATCACGTTCAACTCCTTTTAAATTTGTCCTAGACAACCAGAGGTTTTGTTCGTAAGATAGCGACCAAATTGGTGCTTGTCAACGTTTTGTCAAACTTTTGTTCAGGACAATTATGAATACGCCTTGTTTCAACATTGCCGCTGTCGAACGCGACACCGGGCTCTCCAAGGATGTCCTGCGCATGTGGGAACGCCGTTATGGCTTTCCCGAGCCGCAGCGTGACGCCAACGGCGAGCGCAGCTACCCGGCCGACCAGGTGGAACGCCTGCGCCTGATCAAGCGCCTGATGGACGCCGGCCACCGGCCCGGCAAGCTGCTCGCGACCCCGCCCGAAGAACTGACCACGCTGGTGCCGCGTCGTTCAAAGCCCGAGCCGGCCGCGGCACAGCAGGGCGCTGATGAACTGGCCGAACTGCTCGCCCTGATCAAGCGCCACGATGCCGCCGGCTACCAGCAGGCCATGCAACAGCGCCTGGCTCGCCAGGGGCTGCAACGCTTTGTCCAGGACACCGTGGCACCGCTCACCTGGCAAGTCGGGCAATACTGGGAAAACGGCAGCTTCGAGGTGTTCGAGGAACATCTGTTTACCGAACTGACCAAGCGCCTGTTGCGCCAGGCAATCAGCGCCCTGCCCGGCGGCCCGCGCGCGCCGCGCATCCTGCTGACCAGCGTGCCGGATGAACAGCATGTCCTCGGCCTGCTGATGGTCGAAGCACTGTTCGCGCTGGAAGGCGCCGAATGCATCCCGCTCGGCACCCAGATGCCGCTACTCGAAATCGCCCGCGCCGCCGCCGCGCATCGCGCCGACGTCGTCGCCCTCTCGTTCTCGATTGCCTTCCCGCAGCGGCAGATTCCCGGCCTGCTCCAGCAGTTGCGCCAGGTCTTGCCGCCGGCGATCGGGCTCTGGGTCGGTGGGGCCGGCGTCGCGCGGATCGCTCCCGTCGACGGTGTCAAATTGCTGACCACCCTGGATGATGCGGTCGGCGCGCTGACCGGCTGGCGCCCCGCGCCTGCCTGACCAGCGAAATTTCTCGGCAGCCGGCTGGTTTGTCGCGCGCGCTCGGTCGCTACTGCAGTCAACCCTGAATCGGGAGCAAGAAGTGCGTACTGCTTCGCCCGGCAATGCGCAATTGGCCATTTCGCAGAAATGTCTGTCGCATTTTCACCATGACCGGCAAGGGGGTTATTTTCCGGCCGGCAAAAAGACCTGCGTGAAAGTATCAACGCGCTCTAAAATAGTGCGTCGTGTTCATTAGATGTTCGTCATGTCCTACGCTGCGCCCGGATTCGAAGTGAAAATCTGCCCGCCAGAACATCTGGCGGCGCGCGCCGCCAATTTGATGCGCCCGCTGGTGTTCACCAACGGCTGCTTCGACATCCTGCACCGCGGCCACGTCACCTATCTCGCCCAGGCCGCCGCGCTCGGCGCCAGCATGGTGGTGGCACTCAACAGCGATTCCTCGGTCAGGCGCCAGGGCAAGGGCGACGACCGTCCGGTCAATGCGCTGACCGATCGCCTGGCGGTCATGGCCGCACTCGACTGCGTGGCACTGGTCACCTGGTTCGACGAGGATACCCCGCTGCAGCGCATCCTAGAGTGCCGACCGGATATCCTGGTCAAGGGGGGCGACTGGCCCGTGGAAAAAATCGTTGGCGCCAGCGAAGTTCGCGGCTGGGGCGGGACAGTTCATTCCATCCCGTTCATCCACCAGACATCGACCACAGCGCTGCTGGAAAAAATCCGCCGCCTGTAGGAATCGAGAAGAGAAAAAAGCCCGGATGCTGACCGACGACGAAATCACGCAGGAACGCCAGGCGCAGGTCTTCCAGCGCTCCAAGGTGCTCTTCTTCATCGGCATCCCGGCACTGACCATTTTTGGCATCGGCGCCCTGCGTGCCGCCGACTGGTCGCTGCTCATCCTGATCGTCACCAGCCTGCTGATCATCGCCAGCGGCTTTCTAGCGCTCAACCGGGGCTACAACCGCACCTCCATCGTCCGCCCCTCGGTGGTCACGATCGGCGTGTTGTTCATGTACGTGATCGCCTACTCGGGCGAAGAGCACAGCCGCGCCCTGTGGTTCTTCAGCTTTCCCGTCCTCGCGATCATGATGCTGCCGGCCCGGGAAGGCCTCGCCTGGGCGACGCTGGGCATCGCCGGCGCCGTCGGCATCATGATGCTGGGTGGCGCATCGACCGGCACCAGCGTCTATTCGGGAGCCTTTGTCATCCGCTTCGCGATCACCAGCCTGCTGATTACCGGCGGCCTCTACTGGTCGGAAATCATCGCCGGACGCTACCAGGCGCGAATCGCCGCGCAAAAGGCGGCGATCCAGGCAGAGAGCGCCCGCCTCAAGGACGAGATCGCGCGGCGCGGCGCCCTCGAGGACGAGTTGCGGGTCCTGGCCGGCACCGATGCGCTGACCGGCCTGGTGAACCGGCGCGCCTTCATGGAGCGCTTCACGCAGGAACTGGTGCGCAGCCAGCGCCACGGCCCGTCGCCGACCCTGCTCATCCTCGACATCGACCATTTCAAGGCGATCAACGACCACTATGGCCATCCCGCCGGCGACGCGGTGCTGGTCCACCTGGCCCACCTTCTCCAGTCGAGCGTGCGCAATGTGGACATCATCGCGCGCATCGGCGGCGAGGAATTCGCTGTCGTGCTGATCGAAACCAACGCGACCATGGCGGCACCGGTGATCGAGCGCCTGCTACACCGCCTGCGCAAATCACCGGCCACCCTGGCCGACGGCACCTTGCTGCCCTTCACGGCCAGCATCGGCAGCACCGAAATCCAGTGGGGCGACACCAGCGACACGGCGATCCAGCGGGCCGACAACGCGCTCTACACGGCAAAGAACGCCGGCCGCAACTGCCACCGCCAGCAATAGCCGGCGCCTACAGAACGACCTGGGTTCCCAGTTCGACCACCCGGTTGCTGGGTATCTTGAAGAAGGCGGTTGCCGAACCCGCATTGCGGAACATCGCGACAAACAGCTTTTCGCGCCAGAAGGCCAAATCCGAGCCGAGCCGCGGAATCAGCGTCTCGCGGCCGATGAAATAGGAGGTGTCGAGGGGAAGGAATTCCGCACCGGCTTCCGCGCATTTCGACAGCGCCAGCGGGATATCCGGCTCGTCCTTGAAGCCGTACTGAACCAGCACGCTCCAGAAGTTTTCGCCCAGATCCCTGACCTCGACCCGGTCGATCTCTGGCACGTAGGGCACATCGTAAAACTGCACGGAGAGCAGCACCACGCGCTCATGCACCACCTTGTTGTGCATCAGGTTGTGCAGCAGGGCGTGCGGCACGCCTTTCGGGTCGGCATTGAGGAACACCGAAGTGCCCGCCACCCGGGTCGGCATCGATGCGGCAAGCGATTCCAGGAACAGCGACAGTTCGAGACGCTCGCCCTGCAGACGATCGGCGAGCAACTGCCGGCCGCGCTTCCAGGTCGTCATCAGGACAAAGATGCCAACCCCGGCCACCAGCGGGAACCAGCCGCCGTCGGGAATTTTCAGGATGTTCGCGGCGAGGAACACCAGCTCGACCGCCAGGAAGCAGCTGAACAACGCGATCGCCCTGACCCAGCCCCATTTCCAGGTGCGCGCCACGACAACGGTGGCGAGAATCGAGGTAATCACCATGTCGCCGGTCACGGCGATGCCGTAAGCCGCGGCGAGATTGTTCGACGAGCGGAAGCCGAGGACAAGGACCATCACCGCCAGCATCAACCCCCAGTTCACCGCCGGCAGATAGATCTGCCCCTGTTCCTTGTCGGACGTGTGCTGCACCTCCATGCGCGGCACGAAACCGAGTTGCATGGCCTGGCGGGTCACCGAAAAGGCGCCGGAAATGACTGCCTGGGATGCGATCACCGTCGCCAGCGTGGCCAGTCCGACCAGCGGGTACAAGGCCCAATCAGGCGCCGACAGGAAGAATGGATTCTTGGCGGCTTCCGGATCGGCAAGAATCAGCGCGCCCTGGCCGAAATAGTTGAGCACCAGGGCCGGCAACACGAAGGCAAACCAGGCGCGGGAAATCGGCTTGCGCCCGAAATGCCCCATATCGGCATACAGGGCCTCGGCCCCGGTCACCGCCAGCACAACGTTGCCCATGGCGACCAGCGCCATGGCCTTGTTGTCGAGCAGGAAGCCGATACCGTAGAGCGGATTGAGCGCCGTGAGAATGGCAGGATGATCGATGATGTTGCTCAATCCGAGCAGGGCAAGCGTACTGAACCAGAGCAGCATGACCGGCCCGAAGAAACTGCCGACGATCGCAGTACCGTGCCGCTGCACGTAGAACAGCAGGAAGAGCACGAGCAGCGTGGTCGGAATCACGAACGGCTTGAGGGCCGGCGTCGCCACTTCCAGCCCCTCGACCGCGGAGAGCACCGAAATGGCCGGGGTCACCATCCCGTCGCCATAAAACATGGCGGCGCCGAGGACACCGACGACCATGACCGCCTTCGCCTGCCACGGCTTGCTCTGGGCCTCGTGCAGCGCCAGCGCGATCAGGGCCATGATGCCGCCCTCGCCGCGGTTATCCGCACGCATGATGAAGCTCACGTACTTCACGGAAACGACAATGATCAGCGCCCAGAAAAACAGCGACAGGGCGCCGAACACATTGGCTTCGCTAACCGGAATCGGATGATTGCCGGCAAAGACTTCCTTCACCGCATACAGGGGGCTGGTGCCGATGTCGCCATAAACGACACCTAGCGCCGCCAGGGCCATCACGGCCAGGCGCTTGCCGGCCACCTCCCCGGCGCGCAAATCGTTGCTGCTCATCGAACCCCCTGCATCACCGGCGGCCTCCCGGGCGCTCCGGCAATTGTCCGGGCCACAGCGCGCAGCCCGGATTGATAGTGCTAAAACGGAATATCGTCGCCGAGATCGTCAAACGCCGGCTTTGGCTTGTTCTTGGCTGGCGCCGGCGCGTAATCTGCCGGCTCGCTGTCGAAGCCGCCACCCGATGAAGCCGGCGCGCCCATGCCCTGGCGGGAGCCGAGCATCTGCATTTCAGTGGCTTCGATTTCGGTCGTGTAGCGGTCCTGGCCTTCCTTGTCCTGCCACTTGCGCGTCTTGATGCGACCTTCGAGATAGACCTGCGAACCTTTCTTCAGGTATTGGCCGGCAATCTCGGCCAGCTTGCGATAGAAGACCACCCGATGCCATTCGGTTATTTCGCGCTTCTCGCCGCTGTTCTTGTCCTTCCAGCTTTCGGTCGTTGCCAGCCGGATATTGCAGACGGCATCGCCGCTTGCCGTGTAACGGGTTTCCGGGTCGGCGCCCAGATTGCCGACGAGAATCACTTTATTGACCGATGCCATGAACCATGTCTCCTAAGCAGTTTGAGTCGCAGCGGCGGCCACGCGCCGCTGCGGGAAATTCATCGAGTTCGTCACCGCAAGCCAGAGCAACATCAGCCCTGCACAGGCAGCAAAAACCGCATTATCGCCGAAATGCTGCGCAACATATCCGCCGCCAGCCCCGCCGATGAACAGTCCGATCGCCTGCGTCGTGTTGTAGACGCCGAGCGCGGCACCCTTGGCCGCGGGTGGTGCAGTGCGCGAGACCAGCGAGGGCAGCGTCGCTTCGAGGATGTTGAAGGCGACGAAGAAAAGCAGCAGCCAGAGGGCCAGCGTCCACAGGCTGTGGCCGAAGAAGAACAGGCCAAGCTGGACGACGACGAGCAGCGCAATGGCGGCGCGGAAGATCGGCCGCATCTTGTCCTTGCGTTCGGCGGCGATGATCGCCGGCACCATGATGGCGAACGAAACCAGCACCGCCGGCAGATAGACCTGCCAGTGCGCGGCAGCTTCCAGCCCGCCGTGATCGACCAGCGCGTGCGGCAGGACGACGAACATGGCCATCTGCACCATGTGCAATACGAAGATGCCCAGGTTCAGACGCATCAGGTCGGCATCGAAAACCACCCGGCGTAACGGCAGCTTTTCATGCCCGTGGGGCGGCGGTGCGGGCGGCACGGCCTTGAGCAGCAACCCGATGGCAGCCAGCGCCAGCACACCAGTCATGATGAACAGGCCGTGCATGCCGATCCAGCCGTAGAGCAGCGGCGCACCGACCAGCGACAGGGCGAAGACGAGGCCGATCGACGAGCCGATCATCGCCATCACCTTGGTGCGGTGCTCCTCGCGCGTCAGGTCGGCGGCGAGCGCAGTGACCGCCGCCGAAATCGCCCCCATCCCCTGCAAAATGCGGCCAACGATGATCCAGTGCATGTCCGGCGCCCAGGCGGCGACGAAACTGCCCAGCGCGAAGATCAGCAGGCCGATGACGATGACCAGCTTGCGCCCCCAGAGATCGGAAGCGATACCGAAGGGAATCTGGAATACCGCCTGCGTCAAGCCGTATGCGCCGAGTGCAAAACCGACCAGCGCCAGGTTGTCACCGCCGGGGAGCGTCTTGGCGTACACCGCGAATACCGGCAGGATCAGGAATAACCCGAGCATACGCAGGGCGAAGATGGACGCCAGGGAAACACCGGCACGGCGCTCTTGCGGGGTCATGCGGTCGGCAGCGGGCAGGGACATCGGGAAAAGCCTTTGGTGCAATGCAACGAGGGGGCAAATATTATCAGGTTTGCCCGCCGTCCCGCGCGGCCCGGTGCCAAGCCACCAGCGCTATACTCACGCATCCCGAAGCCAAATCCTGTCATGCGCTTTCTGCCTCCCTTAGTCCTCGCCTTGGTCGCCGGTTGCGCCACGGTAGTCGGCACCCTTCATCTCGACGACCGTTATGGCCAACCCGACCCGGCGCGCTTCGATCATCCGCCCGCCGCGACCGCCGGCGCCCCGGACTACTGGAAGGAAGTGCGTCCGCTGCTCGACCAGCGCTGCGTCTCCTGCCATGCCTGCTACGACGCGCCCTGCCAGTTGAACCTGACCAGCCATGCCGGACTGACCCGCGGCGCCAACCCGACTCTCGTTTACTCAAGCGTGCGCCTGATCGCCGACGACCCGACCCGGCTCGGCTTTGATGCCCTCACCAACGCCGGATGGCGGCAAAAGGGGTTCTTCCCGGTACTCAATGAACGGGTGCAAACGCCGGAAGCCAACCGCGAGGGTGGCGTCCTATATCGCATGCTGGCGATGAAACAGGCACATCCGGGGCCGGAGAGTGGACCACTTACCAGCCAGGATCTCGATTTTGCGCTGGATCGCAAGCAGGTCTGCGCGCGTGCTGAAGATTTCGACGAATACGCCCGCAACCACCCGCAACGCGGCATGCCCTTCGGGCTCCCGGCGCTGGCCGCAGGCGAGCATCAGACCCTGGCACGCTGGGTCGAAGCGGGCGCACCGTACGCGCCACCGCCGCCATTGCCGGCCAACGTGCTGGCACAGGTTGCCGACTGGGAAGGCTTCCTGAACGGCGACAGCCGCCGCGAGCAACTGGTGGCGCGCTACATTTATGAACACTGGTACGTCGGCCACCTGCATTTTGCCGAGGCGCCAGGACGCTACTTCCAGCTCGTCCGCAGCCGGACGCCGCCCGGCCAGCCGATCGACGTGGTCGCCACCCGGCGCCCCTACGACGACCCCGGCGTGGCGCGTGTTTATTACCGCCTGCGCTACAGCGAAGCGACGCAGGTGGCCAAGACCTTCATGCCCCTGCAGCTCGACGCCGCCCGCATGAAACGCATACACGGCTGGTTCTTCAAGACGCCCTACGCGGTCAACGCCCTGCCCGGCCATGCGCCGGAATCGGCATCCAACCCGTTCATCACCTTCCGCGCCCTGCCGGTCGATGCGCGCTATCGCTTCATGCTCGATGACGCCCAATTCACCATGATGGGCTTCATGAAGGGGCCGGTTTGCCGCGGCCAGGTGGCGCTCAATGTAATCAACGATCTATTCTGGGTCGCGTTTCTGGCACCCGGCAGCGCGGAATCCAAAAAACTCGCCGGGCTGCTGGAGACGAACAGTCTCAATCTGCAGCTTCCGGCCGAGCACCGAAGCACGGTCGGCCTGTTTGCGTGGCGTGACTATGGCCGGCTGGAACATCGTTACCTGAAGGAAAAAAGCACCGCACTGAGCACGCTGAGCGACGACAAGCTACCGAACGTCACCCAGCTGTGGGACGGCGACGGGACCAACCCGAATGCGGCGCTGACTGTATTCCGCCATTTCGACAACGCGTCGGTGACCCGCGGTTTTGTCGGCGAGCGCCCGCAGACGATGCTGATCCTCAGCTACCCGCTGTTGGAACGTATGCATTACCTGTTGCTCGCCGGCTACGACGTCTACGGCAACCTCGGATTGCAGCTGGCGACGCGGCTCTACATGGACTTCCTGCGCATGGAAGGCGAACTCAACTTCCTTGCCTTGTTGCCGCTCAAGGATCGCCAGGCGGTGCTCGATTATTGGTATCGCGGTCGCACGGACCAGCATGAGCGCTACCTGACCGACGCTACCGCCTACTTCCCCCGCGAAAGTGGCATGCAGTATCTGAGCAGCGACCCGCTGGGCGAACTCTACCAGGCGGTCGCCCGGCGCATGGCGCCGGTCCGCGACCCGGTGCTCGACTGGAAGGCGGGCGAAATTCTCGACTCCGGCGAACTTGCACAGGTTCGGCGGTTATCGCAGATTCGCGGCATTCCGGCATCCGTGATGCCCGAACAGAGCCTGCTTCTGCTGCGCCGACCCGGCGAGCAGTTGAAGATCGTTTCGCTGGTCCGCAACAGCGCGCATAGCAACGTCGCCGGGATGTTCGACGAGGAGAAACGCCGCCGCCCGGAGGAAGACACGTTGCTGGCGCTGGATGGCGTGGTCGGCGCTTACCCCAACGCATTCTTCGCGGTCGACCCCGAAAAACTGCCGGAATTCGTGAACGCTGTGGCGCATCTGGCCGACGAAAAGGATCTCGTGCGCCTGACCGAACGCTTCGGCGTCCGCCGCACCGACCCGCGCTTCTGGGCCCTGAGCGATGCGCTGCATGCCGAATGGCGGCGCACGGCACCTGGCGAGGCGGCTGTGCTGGACTACAGCCGCCTCGACAATTACTGATCAGCGGTTGCGCTCTCGCGCCTCCTTGCGCAACGAAGCCCATACTGAGGCTCCGATGATCGTGGCCACGACCGCCAGCGAAAAGCCGACCGGGATCGTGTAGACATCGATCAGCAGCATCTTGACGCCGATGAACATCAGCACGATGGCCAGCCCGTATTTGAGCAGCGAGAAGCGATCGGCGACCCCGGCGAGCAGGAAGTACATGGCACGCAGGCCGAGGATGGCGAAGATGTTCGAGGTCAGCACGATGAACGGGTCGGTGGTGATCGCAAAAATGGCGGGAATCGAGTCAACGGCGAAGATCAGGTCGGACACCTCGACCAGCACCAGGGCCAGGAACAGCGGCGTCGCATAGCGCACGCCGTTTTTCAAAATAAAGAACTGCTGGCCGTGGAATTCCGTGGTGATCTTCAGGTGACCGCGCAGCCATTTGAGCAGCGGGTTTTTTTCGAGATCCGGCTTCTCGTCGGCGAACCAGTACATCTTGACGCCGGTGATCAGCAGGAAGGCGCCGAAAAGATAGAGAATCCAGTGGAACTGGGTGATCAGCCAGGCGCCGGCGAAGATCATCGCGGTGCGCATGACGATGGCCCCGAGCACGCCGTAGAGCAGCACACGTTTTTGCAACTCCGGTGGCACGGCGAAGTAGCCGAAAAGCATCAGCCAGATGAAGACGTTATCGACGGCGAGGGCTTTTTCGATCAGGTAGCCGGTGATGAATTCCAGCGCCCGCGTATTGGCGATCTCGCGCCCCGTGCTGCCGTCGAGGTGCCACCACAGGCCACCGGCAAAGGCCAACGTGACGGCGATCCAGATCACCGACCAGGTGGCCGCCTCCCTGAAACTGACCCGGTGCGCCTTGCCGCCGCCAACGACGAAGAGGTCGATGGCCAGCATGACGATGACGATACTCGCGAAGCCGGCCCACAAGCCCGGACTACCAATCGTTTCCATGAACTATCCTTTCGTGCATTCCAGAAAGCAAACGGCCCGCGCCGCAATGGACGTGAGCCGTGGAATGCCAAAGGAGCCTCGCCGTCGCGGCAAAGGTCTTGCTCACAGCGTTGTTCTGCTGCCCGGATGCCGGAAGCTTGCGCTTCGTGATGACGACAGGCCGGTTGGGAGCTACTCCCCCTTGGGACCACCGAACTGTAGTAAATCCGACGAGCGCTGTCAATTACGAATCATCGCACATTGGAATAACCAAATTCCAATTATGTCTTTGCGGTTATAACACCATCCGCTAAATTTGCCCCCTCACTGCATCGAGGTATCTCATGAAATCACTGTCCCGCAGCCTGTCCACATTTCTTTTGGGTATGTTAGCCACTGTCGCGCTGGCCGATGTCACCTTGCTCAACACCTCTTATGACGTCGCCCGCGACGTTTACAAGGACTACAACCCGCTGTTCCAGAAATACTGGAAAGCGAAAACGGGCGAAACCATCGAAATCAAGCAGTCGCACGGCGGCTCAAGCAAACAGGTGCGTGCCGTCGCCGACGGACTGGAAGCTGACGTGGTGACCATGAACCAGGCCAACGACATCGAATTCCTCGCCGACAAGGGGCTGGTCGCAAAGGACTGGGCAAAAAAATTCCCGAACAGTGCCTCGCCCTACACCTCGGCGATGGTCTTCATCGTGCGCAAAGGCAACCCGAAGGGAATCAAGGACTGGAACGACCTGGCCGCGCCGGGCACACAAATTATCATCCCGCACCCTAAGAACACCGGCAACGGACGCAACACCTACCTGTCGGCCTGGGCCTGGGCGCTCAAGCAGCCGGGCGGCAATGACCAAATGGCGCAGGAATTCCTCGGCAAGTTGCTGAAGAACGCGCCGCTGTTTGCCGCTGGCGGCCGTGACGCGACGACCACTTTCATGCAGCGCAGAATGGGCGACGTGCTGATTACATTCGAATCCGAAGCCGAGATGATCGCCAAGGAATTCGGCAAGGGCGAGTTCGAGGTGGTTTATCCCAGCCTGACCATGCAGACCGAATTCCCGGTCGCCGTCGTCGAAAAGGTCGTCGACAAGAAGGGCACGCGCACTCAGGCGCAGGCCTACCTGGAATACCTGTGGTCGAAGGAAGGTCAGGAAAATGCCGCGCAGAACTACCTGCGCCCGCGTGATGCCGAGTTGTTGAAGAAATATTCGGCCTCCTTCCCGGCGGTGAAGACCTTTACCGTTGATGAGGTCTTCGGCGGTGCGAGCAAGGCCTTTGCTACGCACTTCAAGGACGGCGGGACGTTCGACCAGATTTACGCGCAGAAATAAATGCCGGCAAAATCCCACCGCGTGTTGCCGGGCTTCGGCCTGGCATTGGGCTACACGCTGGTCTATCTCTCGCTGCTGATCCTGCTGCCACTCGGCGGCATGATCCTGAAAACGGCCGAACTCGGCTTCGGCCAGATCATGGATATCGCGCTCGGCGAGCGTTCACTGGCTGCCTTCCGCGTGACGTTCGGCGCCTCGCTGCTGGCGGCGATGATCAACGCCTTTTTCGGTCTGATCGTCGCCTGGATCCTTGTCCGCTATTCATTTCCCGGCAAACGCTTCATCGACGCCCTGGTCGACCTGCCCTTCGCACTGCCGACGGCGGTGGCCGGCATCACGCTGGCCACGCTCTACGCCGGCAACGGCTGGCTTGGCCGCTGGATCGAGCCGCTCGGTTTCAAGGTTGCCTATACGCCCTGGGGCATCGTCGTCGCGCTGACCTTCGTCACCCTGCCCTTCGTCGTCCGCACCCTGCAACCCGTGATCGAGGACATCGAAACCGAAGTCGAGGAGGCGGCGGCATCGCTCGGCGCCTCGCGCTGGCAGACCTTTGCCCGGGTCGTCTTTCCCGCCCTTTTTCCGGCCCTGCTGACCGGCTTCGCGCTGGCTTTCGCCCGCGCCATCGGCGAGTTTGGTTCGGTGATCTTCATCGCCGGCAATATCCCGCTGGTTTCGGAAATCCTGCCCCTGCTGATCATCTCCAAACTGGAGCAGTACGACGTACTGGGAGCGACCGCACTGGCCACCGTCATGCTGGCGATCTCCTTCGTGCTGCTCCTGTCGATCAACCTGCTCCAGTGGTGGACAGCCAATCGCCACCGCAATCGGGAGCCGCTCGAAGCGGCCGCCGGCAAGGCAGCGGCGGGCCTGCAATGAAATCGAACCGCGCCACCCAGGAGCCGCGCTGGGTCCGCTACGCCCTGCTCGCCACCGGCCTCGGCTTCCTCTTCCTGTTTCTTGGCCTGCCGCTGGTCGCCGTGTTCGCCGAGGCACTGGCCCAGGGCATTCCCCTCTACCTGGAAGCCTTGCGCGAGCCGGACACGCGCTCGGCGATCTGGCTGACCGTCCTCATCGCCCTTGTCGTGCTGCCGTTCAACATCGTCTTCGGCGTCTCCGCAGCGTGGGCCATCGCCAAATTCGATTTCAAGGGCAAGAGCCTGCTGATCACGCTGATCGACCTGCCCTTCGCCGTCAGCCCGGTGGTCGCCGGCCTCATCTTCATCCTGCTCTTCGGCGCCCAGGGCTTTTTCGGCAACTGGCTTTCCTCCCATGAGATCAAAATCATTTTTGCCGTTCCCGGAATGATCCTCGCCACGCTGTTCATCACCTTTCCCTTCATCGCCCGCGAACTGATTCCGCTGATGCAGGCGCAGGGCAAGGAGGAGGAAGAGGCCGCGGTATCGCTCGGCGCCTCCGGCTGGCAGATGTTCTGGCGGGTGACGCTGCCCAACATCAAGTGGGGCCTGCTTTACGGCGTGATCCTGTCGAACGCCCGGGCGATGGGCGAGTTCGGCGCGGTGTCGGTGGTCTCCGGGCACATCCGCGGCGAGACCAACACGCTGCCGCTGCACGTCGAGATCCTCTACAACGAATACAACGCCATCGGCGCCTTCGCTGCCGCGTCCATTCTGGCGCTGCTCGCGCTGGTCACGCTGGTCGCCAAGACAACCGTCGAATGGCGGATGAAGAAAGAAACCGAAATGCTGGACAGCGTGCTGGCTCCGGAGAAAACCTGATGAGCATCGAAATCCGTAATATCTCCAAGCGCTTCGGCAATTTCGTCGCGCTCGACAACATCAATCTCGACATCCCGACCGGCGAACTGGTCGCCCTGCTCGGCCCGTCCGGCTGCGGCAAGACGACGCTGCTGCGCATCATCGCCGGCATGGAAGTGGCGGACACGGGCAGCGTGCTGTTTTCCGGCGCCGAGGCGACTCACCTGCATGTGCGCGAGCGCAATGTCGGCTTCGTCTTCCAGCATTACGCGCTGTTCCGCCACATGACGGTATTCGAGAACGTGGCCTTCGGGCTGCGTGTCAAGCCGCGCAAGGAACGGCCGTCGGATGCCGAGATCAAGCGCCGGGTCATGGAACTGCTCGGCCTCGTCCAGCTCGACTGGCTGGCCGACCGCTATCCGTCACAACTGTCGGGTGGCCAGCGCCAGCGCATCGCGCTGGCCCGGGCGCTGGCCGTCGAACCCAAGGTGCTGCTGCTCGACGAGCCCTTCGGCGCCCTCGACACCAAGGTGCGCAAGGAGCTGCGCCGCTGGCTGCGCCGCCTGCACGACGAAATGCACATCTCCAGCGTCTTCGTCACGCATGACCAGGAAGAGGCGCTGGAAGTCGCCGACCGCGTAGTCGTCATGAACCACGGCAGGACTGAACAGATCGGTTCGCCCGACGAGGTTTACTCCAATCCGGCCTCGCCCTTTGTTTACCAGTTCCTCGGCAACGTCAATGTCTTCCACAGCCGCGTGCATGGCGGTTTCGCCGAAGTCGAGCGCAGCGAGGCGGGCGAGAAGACAACGGCCTTCGTTCGCCCACACGATATCGACATCGCCCACCAGCCTGTGGACGAGGGAATGCAGGCGACCGTCCGCCACGTGCACCCGATCGGCCCGCTGGTCCGCGTCGAGTTGCAGCACGACAGCGAGATCGTCGAGGTCGAACTGTCGCGCGAACGGCACGAGGCATTGCACCTGGCCGTCGGCCAGACCGTCTGGTTCCGGCCGCGCCAGGTGCGCGTCTTCGGGGCCAACGATGCGCCCCGGTCAACCCCGGAAAAGCAGGCATTTCTGTTCTGATCCAGATCGGGGAAGGGCCTCGGGGCCGGGTGCTATAATCGCCCCCCATTCCGTTTGCGCCTGCCCAACCCGGTGATCTTCACGCTTGGCATCAACCATCACTCCGCTCCGCTCGCGATCCGCGAACGGGTGGCGTTTCATGCCGAGAGCCTGCACCAGGCGCATGCCGACCTGACGCGCAGCCAGCCGGTCAAGGAGGTGGCGATTTTGTCCACCTGCAACCGCACCGAGATCTACTGTGCCAGCGAATCGCCGGAGCCGGTGATCGACTGGCTGAGCCAGTATCACCGGATGGAGCGCAGCGAGATCGCGCCTTATCTCTATATCCACGAGCAGCCGGAAACTGTTCGCCACGCCTTCCGCGTCGCCAGCGGGCTCGACTCCATGGTCATCGGCGAGCCGCAGATTCTTGGCCAGATGAAAGAGGCCGTGCGCATTGCCGAAGAGTGCGGCACCATGGGCACCCATCTGCACAAGCTTTTCCAGTCGTCCTTCTCGGTCGCCAAGGAAGTCCGGAGTACCACCGCAATCGGCGCCAACATCGTTTCGATGGCCGCTGCCGGGGTGCATCTGGCCGAGCGGATTTTCGAATCGATCGGCAAACAGCACATCCTGTTCATCGGCGCCGGCGAAATGATCGAGCTCTGCGCCGCCCATTTCTGTGCGCGCGCACCAAAGCAGGTCACCATCGCCAATCGCACCATCGAACGCGGGCGGGCGCTGGCCGAGCGACACAACGGCACCGCCATTCGCCTCGATGAACTGGGCGAACATCTGGCGCGGCACGACATCGTCGTTTCGTGCACGGCCAGCCCGCTGCCGATCATTGGCCTCGGCATGGTCGAACGCGCCGTCAAGGCACGCCGGCACCGGCCGATATTCATGGTCGACCTGGCCGTGCCGCGTGATATCGAAGAAGAAGTGGGCGAACTGGACGACGTGTTTCTGTATACCGTCGATGATCTCGCCCAAGTCGTCGAAAGCGGTCTCGAATCGCGCCAGGCTTCGGTGATTGATGCCGAAGGCATCATAGCCGAACGGGTCCGCGATTTCCTCGCCTGGATGGAGGCACGCGACAGTGTGCCGCTGATCCGCTCACTGCGCGATTCGGCGGAGCGCGTGCGCCGGCACGAAATCGAACACGCGATGAAGCAATTGGCCCGGGGCGAACCGGCCGACAAGGTGATCGAACACCTGGCGCACCGCCTGACCAACAAATTCCTGCATGCGCCGACCCAGGCCCTCAATCTGGCCGAAGGCGCCGAGCGCGCCGAACTGCACGCCGTCGCGGCCCGCCTCTTCCACCTCCATTCCGGCGAGTAGCCCGCCACCGGCTGCTGCTGTACACCGTTTCCCATGAAGCCTTCCATCCGCCAGAAACTCGACCTGCTGGTCGACCGTCTCGACGAAATCGACCGCATGCTGTCGGCGCCGGGCACCGCCAACGACATGGACCAGTTCCGCAGGCTGTCGCGCGAACGCGCGGAAATCGAGCCGGTGATCGCCTGCTTCAACACCTTCCGCCAGGCTGAAATCGATCTGGCCGAAGCCGAGGCGATGCGCAACGATCCCGAAATGCGCGATTTTGCCGAAGAGGAAATCGCCAGCGCCCAGGCGCGCCTGCCGGAACTTGAAATCGAGTTGCAGAAGCTGCTGCTCCCGAAAGACCCCAACGACGAGCGCAGCGTGCTGCTCGAAATCCGCGCCGGCACCGGCGGCGACGAGTCGGCGCTGTTCGCCGGCGACCTGTTCCGCATGTATTCGCGCTACGCCGAACGCCAGCGCTGGCAGGTCGAAGTCATGTCGGCCAGCGAATCGGAACTCGGCGGTTATCGCGAAATCATCTGCCGGCTGGCCGGCAACGGCGCCTATTCACGGCTCAAGTTCGAATCCGGCGGCCATCGCGTCCAGCGCGTGCCGGAAACCGAAACGCAGGGGCGCATCCATACTTCGGCGTGTACCGTGGCCGTGATGCCGGAGGTCGATGAAGTCGAGGACGTCAATCTCAACCCGGCCGACCTGCGCATCGACACCTACCGCGCGTCGGGTGCCGGTGGTCAGCACATCAACAAGACCGATTCGGCCGTGCGCATCACCCACCTGCCGACCGGCATTGTCGCCGAATGTCAGGACGGGCGCTCGCAACACGCCAACAAGGCTTCGGCGATGAAGGTGCTGGCAGCACGGATCAAGGACGTCCAGGTGCGCGCCCAGCAGGACCACATTTCCAGCACGCGCAAGCGCCTGATCGGCTCCGGCGACCGCTCCGAGCGCATCCGCACCTACAACTTCCCGCAGGGGCGGATCACCGATCACCGCATCAACCTGACGCTGTACAAGATCGCCGCGATCATGGACGGCGACATGGACGAACTGCTCGGTGCGCTGGCCGCCGAACACCAGGCCGACCTGCTCGCCGAACTGGCCGAGCAGAACTGAAAATGACCCTTTTTTCGGCGTTGACCGCAGCAAGGCAGCAGATCGACAAGCTCGACGCCCGCCTGCTGCTGCAATACGCCACTGGCTGCTCGCATGCGGATTTGCTGGCGCGCCCGGAAACGCCGGTCAGCGCGCCGGCCTACGCGCAGTTTGCCGAATGGGTCGAACGCCGTGCCGCTGGCGAGCCGCTGGCCTACCTGGTGGGCGAAGCGGAATTCCGTGGCCGCGTCTTTCAGGTTTCACCGGCGGTGCTGATCCCGCGCCCGGAAACCGAAGTCCTGATCGACCTCGCACTGGAAAAGTTACGCGGTATCGAAGCACCAAGAATCCTCGATCTTGGCACCGGCTCCGGTATCGTCGCCATCTCGCTGGCGCTCGAATGCCCGGCGGCGACACTGGTTGCGGTCGACCTCGCAAAGGATGCCATTTCCGTGGCCCGCACCAACGCCGGCCGCCTTGGCGCCCGCGTCGATTTCCAGCACAGCGACTGGTTCGCGAGTCTGGCCGGCGAGCGTTTCGACCTGATCGTTGCCAACCCGCCTTACGTCGCCGAGGGCGACCCGCATCTCGCGCTCAACGGCCTGCCTTTCGAGCCGCGCACAGCGCTGACCGATGGCGCCGACGGGCTCGCCTGCATCCGCCGCATCGTCGGCGATGCCCCGCGTCACCTGAACCTCGGTGGTTGGCTGCTCTTCGAGCATGGCTACGACCAGGGCGCGGCGAGCCGGAACTTATTGACCCGCGCCGGGTTCAAAGCGGCGTCAACCCACCCTGACCTGGCCGGCATCGACCGTGTTTCAGGCGGCCATCTGTAAATCTGGAGAAATCATGTCCGACGTTCAGCAACGCATCCACGCCACCGTGACCGGCAACCCGGTCGTCCTCTACATGAAGGGCGACGCCCGCTTCCCGCAGTGCGGGTTTTCCGCCACCGCCGTGCAGATCTTGAAGGTCTGCGGCGTCAATGACTTCGTCACGGTCAACGTGCTGGCCGATGCGGAAATCCGCAACGGTATCAAGGAATACGCCAACTGGCCGACCATTCCGCAGCTCTACATCAACGGCGAATTCGTCGGTGGCTGTGACATCATGAAGGAGATGTACCAGGCCGGCGAACTGCAGCAACTGCTCGAGGGTGTCGCGCAAAGCTGAGCCGACCAGCGCCGCAGGCTGTTCATACACGGGGGCATCGACGCCCCCGTCGTTTTTGCAGCGCAAGACGCAAACCCGCCACGCAAGCGGGCCGCCGCGAGCAGCTCGCCGATCCGGATTGCACGGAGCGCCCACCGGAAAATTGATATCATCCGGCGGTTGATCATGTCGCCCCGGAGAAAAACCGTGCCCCCTGCGTTTCGCCTGACCCCGTTGTTCTTCTCCCTGCTCCTCCTGCCCGGCCTGGCGGAAGCGTCTTTTCTGGCCGGCGAAGCGCTCGACACCATGGCCGAGGCCATCTCCTGGTTCGTATTGATCGTGATGCCGATCGGTGGCATCTACCTGTTCTGGATGGTGCACATCCTCCCGGAACGGATTGCCGAGAAGAACGGCCACCCGCAGAAGGACGCCATCCACATGCTGTGCATGCTCTCGCTGGTCTTCGGCGGCCTGCTCTGGCCGTTCGCCTTCCTCTGGGCCAAGACCAAGCCGACGCTCTACAAGATGGCCTATGGCACCGACAGGATCGAGAAGGAACTGCATGACGACGAGGCGCGCATCGCGAAACTGGAAGCCGAACTGAGCAGCCTCAAGGCGGCCCGCCCGAGCGGAGGCCAGGCCTGATGGATGCATTGATTCTTGGCCTCTATGCCCTCTGCGTCTGGCTGATCTTCTTCAAGTTCAAATGGCTGCCGTGGACCAAGACGTCGATGGTGATCGTCATTACCATTCCGGTGGTCGGCATGACCGCGCTGATCCTGACCCTGAACGTCGTCGCACCGTCGAGCAGCGATGTGCGCGTCATCAACAAGGCAGTACAGATCGTTCCGCAAGTGCGCGGCCGCGTCATCGAAGTGCCGATCGAAGGCAACCGCAGCTACAAGAAGGGCGACGTGCTGCTGCGCATCGACCCGACCCCCTACGCGGCGGAAGTCCAGCGCCTCGCGTCGCTGCTCAAGGCCAACCAGGCAATGGTCGCCGATGCCGAGGCACAGGCGCGTGAGTTGGCGCAGAGCATCAAGGGAGCGGCCGGCAAGGTCGGCGTCGTCCAGGCCAAACTGGATCTCGCACGGCGCCGCCTCAAGGAATACCAGGATCTGGTAGCGGCCGGCGCCGGCGAGAAGTTCGCGCTCGAAGAGGCTCGCGCCCGCGTCGCCGAGCTTGAATCCGAGCTGGTCAGCGCCCGCGCGACCGAGGAACAGGCCAAGCAGAAGCTGTCAGCCAAGAGCCAGGGCGAATATGCGGCAATCGCCGACGCCCGCTCCAAGCTGGCGGCGACCCAGGCCCAGCTCGACAACGCCAAATGGGAGCTCGACCAGACCGAGGTACGCGCCCCGGCCGACGGCACCGTCATCAACCTGCAGGTTCGGGTCGGCACCTACCTGGTGCCGATGCCCTTCGCCCCCGCCTTCACCTTCCTCGAATCCGAGCAGGAGCTGATTGCCCTCTACCAGCAAAACGAGCTGATCAACGTCGAGGCCGGCAACGCCGCAGAGGTCGCGCTCAGAACCCACCCCGGCTTGATCATCAAGGCGCGCGTCGACTCGGTCGTGTGGGCCAACTCGCTCGGCCAGGTCGCCCAGGGCGGCATGATTCCCGGCGCCCCGCAGCAGACGCAGGGAGCCCAGCGCTTCGCCGCCAAGCTCAAGCCGGAAGGCAAGAGCGAAAGCCTGGTGCTGCCGGCGGGCGCCGTGGGCGACGGAGCGATCTACACCGAACACGCGAAGGCCATCCACATCCTGCGCATGGTGCTGCTGCGCATCACCACCAAAACCAATTACCTCGTTCTCAAGCTGCACTGATGCGCCGCCACCCGTTCCGACTTCCCGTGCTTGCCATCGCGCTCTGTCTGGCCGGCGCCGGCTGCGCGCTGACGCCGCCGCCCGAGCGCAGCGCCTACGACAACACCTGGTTCAACGGCAAGGGCTTGCCCTCAGGCTGGTCGTCGGCACCGACCGAGGCCTACGCCGACTGGATCGGCCTGACCCCGGATGCCCAGCTGGCCGCCCTGATCCGTGAAGGCCTCGAGCAGAGCCAGACGCTGCAGGGGATGGCGCTGCAGGTTCAGGCGGCGGGCGAGATGATCACCGTCGCCGGCGGCTCGGGCCTGCCGCAGATCGGCCTGTCGGGGTCGACCCAATATAACCTGCGCGATTCGCTCAACGTCTTTACCGGCGGCTTTTTCGGGATCAGCTGGGAAATCGACGTCTGGGGCCGCATTCGCTATGACATCAGGACGTCTGAAGAGCGTTACGCATCACTGGCCGACGACTATCAGTTTTCCCGCCTGTCGCTTGCCGCCAATATCGGCAAGGCCTGGTTTTCCGTAATCGAGGCCGATGCGCAACTCAAATACCTGCTCGACAGCCGGGACTCGACCGCGACGCTGCTCGTCCTGACCGACAAGCGGGTCACGGTCGGCGCCGGCAACCCCTATGAGGCGGCCACGCTGCGCCGCACGCTGGCCGAACTCGACCGCCAGGTGGAAACCGCCAGACTGGCTGTACGCCAGAACCGGCTGGTGCTGGAAACGCTGGTCGGCCGCCCGCCACAGGGAATCATCGAGGTTGGCGCACAGTTGCCGGACGTGGCGCCGGCGATCCCGGGCGGACTGCCATCCGAACTGCTGGAGCGGCGCCCTGACGTGCGCGCCGCCGAACGTCGCGCCCGGGCTGCATTCAACGTTGCGCGCAGCGCCGAGGCGGCGCGCCTGCCGCGCTTCACGCTGACCTTCGGGCTCAACTCGATCAGCAGCGATATCTACGTCCTGAAGAACCTCAACAACCCGACCGTGGCGGCCGGTGCCGGGATCAATGCGCCGCTATATACGGGCGGCGCACTCGCTGCCAACGTGCGCGCCAAAAATGCCGAACAGGAAGCGGCCCGCGCCTTTTACATGGAGAAGGCGCAGCAGGTAATGAGCGAAGTCGAGCAGAAACTTTCCGCCAACATCAGCCTGATCGACCAGATGCGGGCGCAGCGCGCCCAACTCGACGCGGCGCGCAAGGCGCTGGACATCCGCAAGGTACAGCGCGATGTCGGGCAGGTGGATGACCGCGCGGTGCTCAACGAGCAAATCACCGTGCTTGCCCAGGAAAGCGCACTGATCAAGCTGCACAACCGGCAGATCGCCGAGCGTATCGACCTCCAGCTGGCTCTTGGCGGCCCGCTGGCGATGCAGCCCCCACCGGGAAACTGAGCCGCCACCGAAGATTATTCAGCCCGCCTATTTCGGGGTAGAAAATTCCTCGTAGGCGCGCACCGCCTCGGCCGCATACATCAGGGTCGGGCCACCGCCCATGTAGATGCAGACCCCCAGCGTTTCCATCAATTGTTCGCGGGAGACGCCGAGGCGGATCAGTGCCTTGACGTGAAAGCCGATACAGCCATCGCAGCGGCTCGTCACCCCGATCGCCAGCGCCAGCAACTCCTTGTCGAGTTCGCTGAGCACCCCACCCTGCATTGCCCCGTTGTGCATGGCGTTGAAGCCCTGCATGGTCTCGGGAATTTCCTTGCGCAGGGCGGACAGACCCTTGGCAATGTCCGAAGTAATGGTGACGAAAGATTTGCTGGCCATGTGGAACTCCAATATATAAGCATACGCTTATTCTATTGCATGGCTCAATGCAAAGCAAACAACGTCCGCTACCGGGGGATCGCCACCTGCCAGCCGCCACCCATGGCCAGGTAAAGATTGACCATCGCCTGCAACTGCACCTGGTGCGTCTGCGTGTATTGCAGTTGAACATTGAACAGACTGCGCTCGGCATCGAGAACTTCGATGAAGCTCGTATAGCCGTTGTCGTAGCGCAGGCGGGCCGTTGAAGCGTACTGTTGCAGCGCCTCGACCTGGCGGCGCTGCGCCAGGAGTTGCTCGCGCGTCCGGTCCTGGCTGACCAGCGCATCATTGACCTCGCGGAAGGCCTCCTGGATCGCTTTCTGGTAGCCGAACAGGGCCTGCTGCTGGACCGCTTCGGCGGACTGCACCTGACCGGCGATGGCGCCGGCGGTGAAAATGGGCAGGCTGATCGGTGCGCCGTATTGCCACATCTTGTTCTGACTGTTGAACAGGCCGCTCAGGCTGGGGCTGGCATAGCCGAAGAGCCCGGTCAGCGAGATGCTCGGGTAGTAGGCCGCCTTGGCTGCGCCGATCAGGGCATTGGCAGCGATCAGGTTTTGCTCGGCGCGCCGGATGTCCGGCCGGCGCTCGAGCAGTTCCGAGGGCAGGCCGGCGGGAATTGCCGGCAGCAACAGCTGGTCGATATCCTTGCCGCGGGCAATCGGACCGGGGTTGCGTCCGAGCAGCACGCTCAGGCCGTTCTCCTGCTGGGCAATCGCTTTTTCCAGCGGCGGAATGCTGGCCAACGCCTCTTCGAACTGCGACTTGTTCTGGCTCAGTTCGAGCAGCGAAATGACGCCGCCTTCGAAACGCAGCTTGAACAGCTCGTACGACTCGCCGCGGCTTTTCGCCGTCGCTTTGGCAATCTCGAGCTGGCGGTCGAGGTTGCGCAGGTTGATGTAGGCACCGGCGACGCTGCCAACCAGCGACAGGACGACGCCACGGCGCCCCTCCTCGCTACCCAGCAATTGCGCATTGGCCGCCTCGGTCTGGCGGCGGATGCGGCCCCAGATGTCGATCTCCCAGCTGGCGTTCAACACGGCACTGTAGCTGTTGAATGTATCGCCGGCACCGGCGCCGATCACCGCGGCACCGATATTTTTCTGTCGACTGGCATCAAAACCCGCGCCAACCTGCGGAAAGAGGCCTGAACGCACGAAGCCATAGTTGCCGGCAAATTCGTCGATACGCGCCGTGGCAATCATCAGGTCCTTGTTCTCGCGTAGCGCCGTAGCGACCAGATCGTTGAGCACCGGGTCGCCAAACTGCTCCCACCAGGCGGTATTGGCCAGATCCTTGACCTCCGTTTCGCTGAGGCGCCAGGCGGCCGGGGTGTCCACCGGCGGGCGCACGTAGTCAGGCCCGACCATGCAAGCGTTGAGCAGCAGCGCGAGCAGCGAAAGCACGAGCGGTTTACGCATGGTGGTCACCCTCCTTGCCGGCACCGGTGCCCTCACCGCTTGCACCTCCATCAGCACGCTTCTTCTGGGTCATTTTCTCGACGACGTAGAAGGTTACCGGGATGATGAAGATCGCGATGCAGGTTGCGGCCAGCATGCCGCCGATCACCGCGCTGCCCATCACCTGGCGGGACAGGGCGCCGGCGCCGCTGGCAATGGCCAGCGGCACGCAGCCGAGGATGAATGCAAACGAGGTCATCAGGATCGGCCGCAGGCGCAGTTGCGCTCCCTTGAGCGTGGCCTCGACCAGCGAAAGCTCGCCCTTCTCATGCTCCATCTTGGCAAATTCGACGATCAGGATCGCGTTCTTGGCGGCCAGCCCGATCAGCATCACGAGGCCGATCTGCGCATAGACGTTGAGTTCCTGGCCGCGCCAGAGCAGCGCGATGAAGGCGCCGGCGACGGCAATCGGCGTGCCCAGCAGGACCGAGAAGGGCAGCGACCAGCTCTCGTACTGCGCCGCCAGGATCAGGAAGACACAGAGCAGCGAGAAGCCGAAAATGAGTGCCGGCGAAATACCCTGCTGCGCCTTCTGTTCCTGGAACGACATCCCCATGTAATCGAAGCCCATTTCGCTCGGCATCGTCTCGGCGAAAACTTCCTCAAGCGCCCGCATGACCTGCGTCGAGCTGAAGCCGGGCGCCGCCGAGGCGTTGATCTGCGCGCTGCGGTAGAGGTTGTAGCGCATCGTGAATTCCGGACCGGAGATGTTGCGCACCGAGGTCAGGGCCGACAGCGGCACTGCCTCGCCCTTGTTGTTGCGCACGTAGAACTGGCCGACGTTGTCGATGTTGGTCCGGTAGTCGCCTTCGGCCTGCAAGTAGACCTGCCACTGGCGGCCGAAGCGGTTGAAGTAGTTGATGAAGCCGCTGCCGAGGAAGCTCTGCAGGGTCTTGTACACATCGTTGATGTTGACCCCCTGCTTGAGCACCTTGTCCTGGTCCACTTCGAGGAACAGCTGCGGCACGGTCGGCCGGAAGGTCGTCGAGACGCTGGCCAGTTCCGGACGCTTCCTGGCCGCTTCGATGAATTTGGTCGTGTTTTCGGCGAGGAAGGCAATGTCCTTGCCGGCACGGTCCTGAAGAATGAAGGTCGCGCCACCCGAAGTGCCGACTCCCTGGATGGCCGGCGGTGGAAAGGCGAAGCCGATGGCACCGCTGATCCCGCCGAGTTTCCGGGTCAGCTCGGCCTTGATCGCCTCGTACTGCTCTTCCGGCTTCTTGCGTTCGGCCCAGTCCTCAAGCGTGATGAAGAAGAAGGCGCTGTAGGTGTTGGTGACCTGGCTGAGCAGGCTGTAGCCGACGACGGTAGTCACGTACTTGACGCCCGGCGTCGCCATGATCATCTCTTCAGCCTGACGGGCGACCGCGGAGGTGCGCTGCAGCGACGACGCGTCGGGCAGCTGGATGCCGGCGAAGACGTAACCCTGATCCTCGTCCGGCAGGAAGCCGGAAGGCACGACCTTGCCGAAGAAGCCGGCGCTGGCCGTGACCGCCACCAGGAAGACGAGGCTGAGCACGCTGCGCCGGATGGCGAGCCGGCAGATACCGACATAACCGCCGGTGACCCTGCCAAACATGCCGTTGAACCAGTCGTAGAATTTCTGTACCGGCCCGTTGCCCTTGACCTTGGGCCGCAGCAGCAGCGCGCAGAGCGCCGGGCTCAGCGTCAGCGCGTTGAACGCCGAGATGATGACCGAGATGGCAATGGTCACCGCGAACTGCTGGTAGAGCTGGCCGGTGATCCCGGGGATGAAGGCAGTCGGCACGAAGACGGCGGCCAGGATGACAGCGATGGCGATCACCGGCCCGGTGACCTCCTCCATCGCCCGGATCGTCGCCTCCTTCGGCGTCATGCCGTGTTCGATGTGGTGTTCGACCGCCTCGACGACGACGATCGCGTCATCGACAACAAGGCCGATCGCCAGCACCAGGCCGAACAACGATAGCGTGTTGATCGAGAAGCCGAACAGCGGGAAGAGCATGAAGGTGCCGACCAGCGACACCGGCACCGCCAGCAGCGGGATCAGCGTCGCCCGCCAGCCCTGCAGGAAAATGAACACAACGATCATCACCAGCACCAGCGCTTCGAGCAGCGTGTGCTGGATCTCCTTGATCCCTTCGGTCACCGACAGCGTCGTGTCGAGCGCGACGACGTAGTCGAGATCGGGTGGAAAACTCTGCTTGAGCTTTTCCATCAGCTTCTTGGCGCCGTCTGCTGCGTCGAGGGCATTGGCCCCCGGCATCAGGTAGAGCGCGATCAGCGCCGCCGGCTTGCCGTTGAGCCTGCCCTCCTGGCTGTAATTCTGGGCACCCAGTTCGATGCGGGCCACGTCACCGACCCGCACCAGCGAGCCGTCCGGGTTGGCGCGCAGCACGATCTTGCCGAAATCCTCGACATTCTCCAGCCGCCCTTGGGCGCGCACGGCGTAAGTGAACTCCTGGCCCGGCGGCACCGGCTCGGCCCCGATCGTCCCCGCCGGATTGACCGTATTCTGGGCGTTGACCGCGTTGACGATCTCGGGGATCGTGATGTTCAGCTTGGCCAGCTGGTCGGGCCTGACCCACAGGCGCATCGCATACTGGCCGGCACCGAACACGGTAACGCTGGCGATGCCCTTGACCCGCGTCATCTGGTCATTGATATTGATGTAGGCGTAATTGGCGAGGAAGACGTTATCGTAGGTGCCATTCGGCGAATAGAGCCCGAACATGATCAACGGCGACGCCGTGGATTTGGCGACGGTAACCCCATAGTTGCGCACATCCGCCGGCAGTTGCGACTCGGCCTGCCCCTGGCGCATCTGGGCGAGCAGCTGGTCGGTGTTGGCGTTGGTGCCCAGTTCGAAATTGACGGTCAGCGTCGACTGCCCGTTGTTGGCATTGATCGAGTACATGTAGTTCATGTTGTCGACCCCCGACATCTGCTGCTCGATCGGGGTAGACACTGCCTGCTCGACAGTCAGCGCGTCGGCGCCGGTGTAGGTGCTGGTGACCTTGATCTCGGGCGGCACGATGTCCGGGAACTGGGCGGTCGGCAGCCCGGACATGGCGACCAGGCCGACGATGGTCATCAGGATCGAGATGACCATGGCAACGATCGGCCGGTTGATGAAGAACTTCGACATGAGCGCTTACCCCTTGGCCGCCGGTGCTGGCGCAGCGGGTTTTTCGGCCGGGGCGCCGGCCACGAAGGGCTGCGGATTCACCGTCGCGCCCGGCCGCACTTTCTGCGTACCCTCGGCAATCACCTGCTCGCCCGGCTGCAGGCCCTTGCTGACAATCCACTCGCTGCCGATCCGTTCACCAACCAGCACCGGCCGGATATCGACCTTGTTGTCGGCGCCGACGACCGCCACCAGGTACTTGCCCTGGACTTCGGTGACCGCGCGTTGCGGCACCAGCAGCGCGCCTTTCTCGACCGCCATCGTCGCCCGGACCTTGCCGTACTGGCCGGGGCGCAGGATGTTGTCGGGATTGGGGAAGAGGGCGGCGACCTTGAAGGTGCCGGTCGTCGTATCGACCTGCCGGTTGAACACGGCAACCTTGCCCTGATGCGGATACTGCGAGCCATCGACCAGGAACAGATCGAGCGGAGTTTGTCCGGGCCGCTTGCCTTCCCCAAGGGAGGCGACCATCTTGAGATACTCGCGTTCGCTGATGTTGAAATAGACTTTGACCGGATCGACGGTCGACACCGTGGTCAGCTCCGTCGGCATGCTCGGACTCAGGAGGTCGCCAATCTGCGCCTTGGCGATGCCGGCAATGCCGGTGACCGGCGACGTGATCCTGGTGAATCCGAGATTCAGTTTTGCCGTGCGCAGCGACGCCTCGGCGGCTTCAAGCTGGGCCTTGGCGGAAAGATGGGCGCCGGTTGCGTCGTCGAGGTCCTTCTGGCTGACCGCATTCACGGCCGCCAGCGGCTTGATGCGGTCAAGGTTGGCCTTGGTCGTCTCGAAACGGGCAATCTGCTGGGCGCGCAGGCCCTTGGCTTCATCAACTGCCGCCTCGAAAGTGCGCGGGTCGATTTCGAACAGCGGCTGTCCCTGTTTCACCAGGTCGCCTTCCCGATAAAGCTGCTTGATCAGGTAGCCCGTCACCTGCGGGCGGATAACGGCGTTGACGTTGCCGTCGAGCGAGCCGATCCACTCCATGTAAATCGGCACATCACGCTGGGCCACGGCCACCACCTGGACCACGGGCGACGCCGGTGGCGGCGCTGCCGATTTCTCGCCGCATGCCGCCAGGAGCACGCTGAAGATCAGGGAGATGGCGATCAGGGATGGCTTCATGACATTCTCGGGCACGCATTTATGGTGAAAGGCATATTAACGCAAGCGATATTCGGCAACCACACAAAATGGACACCTGCGATTCCGACAGCCTGACCGTCAGACTGCAGCAGGCAACCATGCCAGCCATTGCCGGCCAACGCAGTCGGCGTAAGATACATAAGCCGTCATAAAGGAAGATCAGCATGCCCAAGAAGATCAGCAACACCGGTAAGGTTTCCAACACCACCCCTCCGGCAATGCCCCCCGAGGACATGAGCACCGGCATCAATGCCGCCCTGCAAGCCTGGGGGCCAGTTGGCGCCTACATGACCGATGCCATGGAACGTACCATCCTGTACTGGGACCTGATGCGCCGGCGCAGCGAACAGCACGCGGCACAGAAGGCGAAGGAGGTACCCAACGTCCTGAACTATGATGCCGAACTGGTCCTCGACGCCCGCACTTTCAAGCGGCCGGCCAATTACCTGCTGGTCCGGGTCACGCCGCCGAAAGACGTGACGATCGACCCGCAGAAACGCCCCTTCGTCGTGGTCGATCCGCGCGCCGGGCACGGGCCGGGCATTGGCGGCTTCAAGGCCGACAGCGAAATCGGCATGGCCCTGCGCGCCGGCCATCCCTGCTACTTCGTCGGCTTCACCCCCGAACCCATGCCGGGCCAGACCATCGAAGACATCATGCAAGCCGAGGCGGCGTTCCTTGAGAAGGTCATCGCACTGCACCCCGAAGCCGAGGGCAAGCCGTGCGTGATCGGCAATTGCCAGGCCGGCTGGGCGGTGATGATGCTGGCCGCGACGCGCCCGGAACTGTTCGGTCCGATCCTCGTTGCCGGCTCCCCGCTTTCCTACTGGGCCGGGGTGCAAGGTGAAAATCCGATGCGCTACACCGGCGGCCTCGCCGGCGGCAGCTGGCTCACCGCGCTGACCAGCGACCTTGGCCACGGCAAGTTCGACGGCGAGCACCTGGTCAAGAATTTCGAGAACCTCAATCCCGCCAACACCCACTGGACCAAGAGCTACGATATCTGGGCGAACGTCGACAAGGGCGCCGAACGCTTCCTGGAATTCGAAAAATGGTGGGGCGGGCACGTCAATCTCAACGCCGAGGAAATCCAGTGGATCGTCGACCAGCTCTTCGTCGGCAACAAGCTGGCCAGCGCCGAAATCGTCACCAGCGCCGGCGAGCGCATCGACCTGCGCAATATCCGCTCGCCGATCATCTGCTTCTGCTCGAAGGGTGACAACATCACGCCGCCGCAACAGGCGCTGGGCTGGATCGCCGATCTGTATGCCACGAATGACGAGATCCGCGCCAACGGCCAGACCATTGTCTACGCCATCCACGAAAGCGTCGGCCATCTCGGCATTTTCGTCTCGGGCGGCGTCGCCAAGAAAGAGCACCAGGAATTCACCTCCAACATCGACCTGATCGACGTGCTGCCGCCCGGCCTCTACGAGGCCGTGATGACACCCAAGACCGACGCGGTCGTCAACCAGGAACTGGTCGGCGGCGACTGGGTCGTGCGTTTCGAACCACGCACCATGGACGACATCCGAAAAATCGTCCAGCCCAGCGTCGAGAATGAACGCATGTTTGCCACGGTCAAGCGGGTGTCGGAGATCAATATGGGTCTCTACCACAGCTTTCTCCAACCCCTGGTGCGCGCCGCCGCGGACAATCCGGCCACCGAGTGGCTGAAAAGGATCAGCCCCCCGCTGCCGGACGCCGACCCGTTCGGGCCGGGCAACCCGCTGATGAAACCGGTCGCCAAGCTGGCAGAGCAGGTCCGCCAGCACCGGCACCCGGTCGCGCCCGACAACCCGCTCGTGGCCTGGCAGGCACAATTTTCAGACGCCATGGTCGCCGCCCTCGACGGTTATCGCGACCTGCGCGACAAGACCCTGGAACAGATATTCCTGGCCACCTACGGTTCCCCGCTGCTGCAGTCGCTGGTCGGCCTGCCTCCCGCCGGCGAGAGCCCGCGCCCGCGGCCGGAAGCCGACCCGAAACGGGTGGCCTTCATCAAGCAGCGCATCGGCGAACTGAAAGCCCGGATCGCCGAGGGGGGGCTGCACGAGGCGGCCATCCGCAGTCTGGTCTATATCGGGCTGGCCGGCGACGGCGTGGACGAGCGGGCCTTCAACGAACTGCGGAAGATCCGCGCCGAAAACGCGGGCATGTCCCTGCAGGAGTTCAAGCAAATGCTGCGCGAGCAGTTCTTCGGGCTCCTGCTCGACAAGGATGCCGCACTTGCCGCCATCCCGACGATGCTGCCGGCCGATCCTGCCGTGCGCGCCAAGACCCTGGAGGCCATCCGGCGCACGGTCGAGGCCGTCGGCAAGCCCGAAGGCGAACGCGCGAAGCGCCTGGCGGAGATCGAGAAGCTGTTTGCCGCCCCCCAAGCGACCCCCCTGCGCCGCACAGCAGGCCCGCGGACGAAACCGGGTGCGGTCAACCCGAAAAAAGCAGGCAAAAGCGCCGCCGGCAAAGACAGTTGATCAACTGCATGACCAGCGAGCGGGGGGAGCGCCGGGGATGAAGGGCGGAGGCTGGTTGACGGCCGTCGCCCTGCTCTGGCTCACCCAGGCCCCGGCCGCCGATTTCGGCACCCCGGGCGGGCCGGAACCTGCCAACCTCGACGAAGTGGCCACCCTCCTGCGCCAGGATCCCTACGACCTGGAGCTGCTGATCAGTTTCGGGACCTCCAGGGGCGGCTCGGCCGGCCATCTCGCACTGGCCATCCGCGATGGTGCGCCGGGTGACGACCGGGTTTACTCGGCAAATTTCTATGCCGACCGGGCACGCCCGCATGCACGCGGCTTCTATACCGATGCGTTGATGATCAGCGTCCCGAAGCGGGAATACCTGTTCGGAACCATTTCATCGCTCGGCGAAACCGCGTCGTTTGGCCTCGATTTCGGCGAAATTTACAAGCGCTCGGTGGTTGGCGTGCGCGTCTTCGGCGTGCCGGCGGACGAAAAGGCGGCACTGGCCGCCTACTTCCGGCGCATCAATGACGACTATCGCGATCGCGCCAGGAATACCGAGTACCACCACGGCGAAGTCAAATACGACTACCTGCGCCTCAACTGCGCCAAGACCATTGGCGCGGCATTCAAGTTTGGTGCCGGATACGAGGAGCTGGACGTCACCAGCGCCAGGCTGTTCTCCAGACGGCGGGTGGTGGCGGCTGCGACGTCCAACATCCCGACCGAAATGGCAGTCAAGCTGGTCAAGGAATGGGACCGGCGCGGCTACGGCCTGGACGTGGTGCTCTACAAGAAATACGGCGGTTCCACCCATGTCGATCCGCATGACGAGGAAAAGATTGCCTTCAAGGATCTGCCCAACCGTTTTCCCTCCGTGCTGTCGCGCGACTTCCGGAAGGAGCAAGGGCGTTACGAGGATTTCGACAACCTCTTCGCGATGTACCTCTTCTTCAATCTGGCCAAGTTCAGCGTTGGGGTGAACGACGAGGCGAAACTGCTCGAAATCGCGGCACACAAGAATCCCATGCCTTATCCGGAGGCCGCCGAACTGGCCACCCGGAGCGCCAGCTCGGACAGCGACCTTTTTGGTCGACACCAGTCGTTCCAGCCAGCGGGGACGGCGATCGGCGCGCCGGACAAATATTTGGAAAGATGAAATGAACCCCATGCGAAATCGCTTCTACCGCGAATTACTGGCACCGATGACTATCGTCTGGCCGGTATTTTCGGGATTGATTGGTGTGATGGTCGGTCTGGGTCTGCTAGTCAGCTACCTTGAGGGCTGGCACCAGCTCGACGGTGTGTATTTTGCTTTCGTTACCGGGTTGACCGTGGGCTATGGCGACCTCGTGCCGACCCATGCGCTCTCCCGTGTCGCCGCCATCGCCATCGGCCTGACCGGCATCCTCCTGTCGGCGCTGCTCGCGGCAGTCGGCGTCCGGGCGCTACAGGTTGCAGCGCAAGAGACAAAGTCTCACCACACCGCCACCACCGGGAATTGCCATGACTGACACCCATACAAGCAAGCCGCCTGCGGTGGGCACACCAGGCCTGCGCCTCGACATTGTCGCCGGCCTGACTGCGGCCGCCGTCGTCCTGCCCAAGGCGATGGCCTACGCCACGGTCGCCGGCCTGCCGGTGGCCGTCGGCCTGTACACCGCCTTCGTGCCGATGATCATCTACGCACTGCTCGGCAGTTCGCGCGTCCTCAGCTTCAGTTCGACCACCACCCTGGCCATTCTGGCCGGCACCCAACTCGGGCTGGTCGTCCCGGACGGCGACCCGGCCCGCCTGATTACCGCCGTCGCCACCCTGACCGCGCTGACCGGCGCGATCCTCGCGCTCGCCTCGCTGCTGCGCCTCGGCTTCGTCGCCAATTTCATTTCCAGCCCGGTGCTGACCGGTTTCAAAGCCGGGATCGGCCTCGTCATCGTGCTCGACCAGGTACCCAAGCTGCTCGGCGTCCACATCACGAAACAAGGCTTTTTTCACGACGTGCTGAGCCTCGTGCAGCATCTGCCCGACTTCTCCCCGATGACGCTGGCCGTCGCGGCGGCAACACTGCTGGTACTGATCGGCATGGAACGCCTGTGGCCGCATTCCCCGGCGCCCTTGGTCGCGGTCGGCGGCGGCATCGCCGCGGCATGGCTCTTCGGCCTCGAAGGCCAGGGCGTGGCGATCGTCGGCCTGATTCCGCAGGGCTTCCCGTCGCTAACCCTGCCTGACCTCGCCCTGGTCCAGCAATTGCTGCCCGGCGCCATGGGCATTGCGTTGATGAGCTTTACCGAGTCGATCGCTGCCGGGCGCGCCTTCGCCAAAACCGCCGAGCCGCCGATCAATGCCAATCGCGAACTGCTCGCCAGCAGTGCGGCAAATATGGGGGGCGCCCTGTTCGGCGCCATGCCGGCCGGGGGCGGCACGTCACAAACGGCCGTCGTTCGCGCGGCCGGCGGGCAATCGCAGAAGGCGGGGCTGGTCACCGCCGGCGCGGCACTCGCCACCATGCTCTTCCTGGCCCCCCTGCTCGGTTTGCTGCCCTATGCCACGCTGGCCGCCGTGGTCATCGTCTATTCGGTGGGGCTGATCCAGCCCGCCGAATTCACGGCGATCCGCAGGGTGCGGACGATGGAGTTCCGCTGGGCACTGATTGCCTGCCTCGGCGTCCTCATATTCGGCACGCTGCAGGGCATCGTCGTCGCCATCATCGTTTCCCTGATCGGCCTGTCCAGCCAGGCGGCCAATCCCCGCGTGCATGTCATCGGGCGCAAGCGCGACGCCGATGTATTGCGCCCGGTTTCAAAGGAACATCCGGATGACGAAACCTTCGCCGGGCTGCTGGTCCTGCGCCCCGAAGGGCGCCTGTTCTTTGTCAATGCCCAGGCCGTCGCCGACCGGATCAGGGCGCTCGTGGCAGAACATCAACCGCGGGTCGTGGTGCTTGATCTGAGCCGGGTCCCGGATATCGAGTATTCCGCGCTGCAAATGCTGGTCGACGGGGAACAACGCCTGGCCGGCGAAAATGGCCCGACACTCTGGCTGGCAGGCCTGAACCCCGACGTAATGAAGGTTGTCGAGCATGCCGGCCTCGCCGAGCGCCTGGGCCGCGAGCGGATGGTATTCAACGCTCATCTGGCCATCGAGCGCTATCTGGCGCTGCCGGATAATTGACCGGCGATCACATCCGGCATTCGGACTACGCACGCGGCGGCGAAGCGTTGGCCTTCCACGGGTGGACCCGCTGATGGCATCGGGGGATACTCGCGCCACCGATATTTGGCAACCATGACCGTGCCCCACGTTTCCATCCCTGACCACCCACCCGCAACCCGGCGACTGTCCACCGGCATCCGGCGCAGCGCCACCGCGTTGCTGATCATCCTGGCGAATACAACAGGCTTATCGGCCGCGACCCCCGGTATCCCCGGCGTATCCGCCGCGCCGCCCGCTGCGGTGAGCACGCCAGCCGACACCGATCGCCGTGCTCAGGCCGAGGCGCGCCTGGCCGAAGTCCAACGCCAGCTGGCTGCCAGCGCTACCCAAGCCTCCCTCGGCATTGCGTTTGCCGAACGCCAGCAACTGCTGAAAAATCTGGCGGCCGCCTATGTGGCCCATCTCAAGTTGATCGACCTGCCCGATCCGGCGAGCAATACGCGCACCGATCTTCCGGACCTGCCGGCACTGGCCGCCGAGTTCGCCGGTCCGCCACCGTATTCCGCGCTGCGCGTCGATGCCCTGCGTCAGGAACACGATGCGCTACGCGAACGGTTGCAAGGATTGACCTCAAACGAGCGCGCACTGGAAAGCCGCAAGCGGGCGCAGGTCGACGCGCAGCGCCGCGCCGGCGAGGTGGTTCGGCGGGCCGAGGATCGGCTCGCCCGGGCCAGGGGCGAACAGGACATTGAGAAAGAACGGCAAGGCCGGGAGCTGGCCGCCCTGCGCCTGCAGCTTGCCGAGGCCGAACTGGCCAACACGACCCTCGGCGAGAAACTGCTGAAAGCCGAAATTTCCGCGCTGCAGACAATCAGCGATGAATTGAAAAGCCTGATATCCCGTGTCCTGCCCGGGCAGCGTCTGAGCAAGGAAGAGCTCGAGCAACAGCAATCCCGGCTGAGCGCCAGTCTGGACAAGATCAAGCATGAAATCGACGCGCGCAGCGCGGAAAATGCCCGGCGCGTCGCGGAGCGGGAAAAACTGGAAAAGGCCATGGCAGTGGCCGCACCCGCCAGCGCGGACATCCAGCGCTTGAAGCTGCTCGACGAAATGCTTGAAACCGACCTGGTCGTGCTGTCGATGCTGAACTGGCAGCAAAGGCTCACCGAAGCGGCCAGCGAGCTCTGGACGCAACGCTACCGTGGCTTGTCGTCGAATGATGCAACGGTTCGGCAGGCGGTCTCCGCAGAACTCAACAAGTTCGCGGACGAACTGCGTACGCGCCGGCCAATGCTCAGCGACCTGCTGGCGACCACCCAGGCGGCCGTGCGCGAACAGGAGTTGCGTGTTGACGGGTTGGCGCCCGATGATCCCGCTGGTGCAGCCGAGGCAGCCACCCTGAGGACGCTGAAGGAGCGCCTTCAGGCCTACCAGCGGGTCAATGTGACGGTCGAGCGCATTGATCGCCAGCTTGAACGCTGGCTGGTCGACGATCTTGGCTACGCGGGCAACAGTGAGGTCAGCTACTGGAAAGTCGGCCTCGTGCAAACCGGTGATCTCCTCAAGCAGCTGTGGAATTTCGAAATGTTCGCCGTCGAAGATTCGAGCGTCATCGACGGCAAGACGGTCACGGTGACCTATGGCGTGACGATCGGCAAGAGCATCGGGGCGCTGTTGCTGTTCATTCTCGGCTATTGGCTGTTCTCGCTGCTGGCACGCCGGGCGCAGCAGGTCATGGTGAGCCGTTTTGGCGTCAATCCGCAGATGGCCAGCGTCATCCGGCGCTGGATCATGATTTCGCTGGCTGTCGTGCTGATCGTTTTCGTCCTCAACCTGGCGCGCATTCCGCTCACCGTCTTTGCTTTCATGGGCGGCGCGCTGGTCATCGGCGTCGGTTTCGGCACGCAGACCATCATCAAGAACGTGATCAGCGGCATCATCGTGCTTTTTGAACGCAAGATCCGGGTCGGCGACATTATCCAGCTGGGCGGCATGACCGGACATGTCACCGCCGTCGACCTGCGCGCCTCGACGGTGCGGGGCTTCGACGGGGTCGAGGCGCTGGTTCCCAATTCCACTTTCCTCGAACAGCAGGTAGTCAACTGGACCTACTCCAATTCGCGCAAGCGCCGCGAGATCCGCATCGGCATCGCCTACGGCTCGCCGGTGCGTGACGCGGCCGACGTCGTCCTGGGCTGTGCCGTGGAGCACGGACAAGTTCTCAAGGATCCGCCGCCGGAAGTCTATCTCGAGGATTTTTCCGACAACGCCATCGTGCTGGTGCTGGTGTTCTGGGTCGAACTCGGGGAGAAAACAAACTCACGGCGGGTCGATAGCGACCTGCGCTTCATGATGGAAAAACGCCTGACCGCCGCTGGCATTGCGATCCCCTTCCCGCAGCGCGATATTCGCCTGAGCGTCGCCGATGCGCTGCCGGTGCGCATGGCGGCATCAGCCGCCGCAGGCCACGACGACGCCGGCAAGCTACCGCGGCCCGGATGACCGGCGCCCTTCGGCGCGGCTTGGCGGCTCTCCGAAAACGAAGGTGTAGATGATGTCGAGCGCGTTGTCGGTACCGGCCCGGGCAATCAGCGACACCTGGCGATTGAGCGCGATGCTCAGCTTGACCACGCTGCCGGCGCCACCCAGCGACTGGTCGTAGGAGAGCAGGACATCGCGCGACAGCCGGCGGCCGACGCTGAGAATCTGGTTGCCGGTGCCCGATGCCGTGTCGAAGGTACCGCCGACGACGCGGCTGCCCATCTGGCGGCCGCCGCTGTCGCCGATTTCGCCCTGGCGCACGCTGAATTCGTCGATGCCGAAGCCCTGCCGGATCTGGCGCACGATACCGCCCGCCTCGTTGCCGAACAGGCTGCCGGCAGCCGACAGCAGGAGCCCGGCGGCGCCCGCCCCGCCCTGTTCCGGACCATGGCCGAGAACCAGCCAGCTGAGTTTCTCGACATCGGGCAGATCGGGGTCGGAGACCAAGCGGACGACCGGGCGCTGCACCGTGCCGCTGATCTGGACGCCGGGCTCGACTGCCAGGCCGCGGCGGACTGCCAGCGCATCGATCGCCGGATTGTCGACCAGGCCCTGGAAAGTCAGGATGCCGCGCTCGATCTCCAGTTGCTGGCCGAAGGCCTCGAAGCGGCCACCCTGCGAGCGGATGCGGCCACTCGCCCGGGGCAGGTCACGGTCTTGCGCCTGAAAACGGACCTTGCCGGCGAGACGGGTCTCCAGGCCGAGGCCGCTGAACATAAACTGGCGCCCGAGATCGGTTTCAAGATCGAGGTCGAGACGTGGCCGGAAGCCGGCTGGCTGCGCCGTGCCGTCAGCGGCGAGGATGACCACATCGTCCGAAAGCCGCGGCGCACCCGCCGGCGCCATCTGCCAATAAGCAGCATCGACCGCCACCTTGCCCCTGACCGCCAGCGTCTCGGCCAGCCAGGAAATATTTCCGTTGCCGGAAACGGTCAGCCAGCGGTCGGGCAGCTGGTAGACGCCGACGCGATCCAGGCGCAATTCGAGCGCGGCGCTCTCGTTGCTGCGGTCGACACGAATTTGCCCGGTAATTTCGAGTTGACCGGGGCGGCCGGCAATTTCCGTCAGGCGCTCGCCGGCCGCGCGCTGCAAGGGGCGCGGGGCCGGCTGCAGGGGGCTAGCGAAAGTCAGCTGGCTGATGCGCAGCAGGTTGTCGTCAAGGCGCGCATCAAGCACCCCGTCGCTCAGGCGCATCCCGGTTTCCGGAATGGCCAGCGCCAGGGCCGCGCCGTGGAACTGCCCGGACAGTAGCGGCAGCGCCGGGGTGCCGGCCAGCTTCAGCTCGCCGGTGAAGCGGCCGCCGGTCGTGCCGCGCTCGCCGAGAAACTCGCCCAGCCACGCGAGATCGGGAATGTCGCTGCGCAACGAGCCCTGCCACGGCGCCTGCCGGTCCAGCGCCCACGCCCCGCGCATCGGCGCCTCGAGCTGGCCGTCGATATTGCCCAGGCGCGGGCCGCGCACGGCAATTTCACCGTGCAGGCGCTGCGCCCCGGCGTCGGCCAGCAGGCGCAGTTTCCAAGGGTCGCCATCAAGATTGAGCGGGCCGATGCGCCATGCCGTACTGCCCAAGACGAGCGGCGCCGGTTGCGCCAGGGTAAAGGAGCGGAAGCGCTCCTCGGCGACCAGCCGCACCTTGGTCAGCTGGCCGGCCCAGCGCAGTTGCTGGAGGTCGTCGGCAAAACCGCCCGCGGCAGCCAGTTCAAGGACATTCCTGCCGGCGATCTCGCCGCCGGCACTCAGGCTGTGTTGGCGACGGGTGCCGGCCACCTGCACATTCAGTTTCCTGAGCAGCCCCGGCCGGTCGACGCCGTCGAAGGTCGCCACGCGCAGGTCGAGCTTGAGCGGGCTTTCCGGCTGGCTGCCCAGATCGGCCGTCAGGCTGGCCTCCTTGATGCGCCCGATGCCGGGCAGCGCGAGGCGAGGCGTCGCCAGTTGGGCGCTCAGTGTCGGCTGCGCCGGCGTACCGGCCAGCCGGACCTGCCCGGCAAGGCTGCCGGCGGCGCCATAGGGCGCCAGGTCCGGCGCATCGATAGCGATGGCCAGCGCATCCCCTGGTTGCCCGAAGGCACCGCGCGCGCTCAGGCGGTTGGGTCCGGCGGCCAGTTGAATATCGGCGCGCGGGATACGCGGCCAGTCGATGACGAGATCCCCGCGCCCGGTGAGCGGCTGGCCGGCCAGCCGGCTGTCGCGCAGCGCAAAGCGCGCCTCGACGACGGGGCGCGGACGCAAGCTGCCGTTGGCGGCCAGGGTGCCGTTGAGCGTGGCCGGCGGCACCCGTGCAAAGCGGGCAGGATCGAAGCGCAGCAATTCACCGCTGGCCGAAAACGCCATGTTCCCGGCAGTGGCCAGTTCGCCACTGGCGCGCAGCACCGCATCGCCGGCGCTCAGTTCGAGGCCCGTCACGCTGACCTTGCCGTTTTCGTGGCTGGCTTCGCCGGCCAGCACGAAGCGGCTGTCGGCAAGGCGCAGTGAAATCTGCTGGCGATCGCTGCCGATGCGCGCGGAAAGCGGGCCATTCAGGCGAGTCGTGCGCAATACGCCGGCCAGCTTTTCGGCATCGAGTTCGTTCGCCTGCAGATCGAGGCTGAGGCTGTCGTCACGCCAGTTCCCGGAACCGCTCAGCCGCCCCCGCCCGGGGAAGCGCGCCAGCAGGCCAGTGAACACGACCCCGTCGTCAGTCCAGGCAAAACGGCCTGCCAGGCTGTCCAGCGGCAGACGCTGGCGGTCGAGCGGCCCGGCCATGCTGTTGCGTAGCTCGAAACTGCCGGTGATCCCGTCGACCTGTTTGGCATCCGGCTGGATATCGGTGATCAGTGCCAGTTGGGCAACCGGCGCCCCGGCGATCCAGGCGGCCGGGTCGAGGTCGGCCAGCTCGAGCCGGGCCTCGGTGAACGACTGGCGGGCAAAGGGAGTGAGCACGACCCGGCCGCTGCCGCGCACGCCCTCTTCGGCATCGACCCTGAGCACGATGCGATCAAGCGGTCCGTCGGCGCTGACCGCCAGGCGGACGGGCTGCGCGTCGAGATGGCCGGAAATCCGTGCTTCAATCTGTACAGGTAATGGCGCCGCACCACCGAGCCCGGCCGTCCCGGTCACCTCGGCGGGCCCGACGCGCGCGGCAAAGTCGGTCAGGCGATGGACTTCCCCGTCGCTGGAAAAGCGGGCGCCCAGTCCGTCGACAACAAAGGCATTGCCGTATTCGAGCCGGGAAATGGTGATCTTTTCGACGTCGACCGTGATCGGCAGCGTCAGGCTTTCTGGTGGCTGCGTCGCGTCAGCGGAGGCGGCCCGGTCGACCCTGAGCCGCTCGGCGCTGACCCGCCGGATCGCCAGCCGCCACTCGAGCAACACGGCAGGCGACCAGTCGACATGCAGGCCATCGATGTCGACGGCAAGTCCCGGTTCACGCCAGCTCAGGCGCTTAAAGGTGATGGCGCCGAGCAGGCGGCCGCCCGGCTGCTCGATGACCAGACGCCCACCGCTCGCCTGGACGGCCAGGCGGGCAACCGCCTCGAGTCCGCTGGCGCTGAAGCCGAGCCAGACAACGGCAGCGAGCAGGAAGAGCGCAAGCAGGGAAGGCAGACGTTTCATGTCAGAACGGGATCGCCAGCGCGAAGTGGACCTGGAAGGAATTGGCCTGCTCGCCATAGGCCACGTCGATGGCCAGCGGCCCGGCCAGCGTTCGCCAACGGGCACCGAGGCCATAGCCGACGGCCAGGCTGAAGTCGCTCAGCGTATCGACCGCATTGCCGGCATCGACAAAGGCGGCGATGCCCCAGCGCTCGTCAAGCCAGAGGGTGTATTCGACGCTGCCGGTCGCCATGTAGCGGCCGCCGACAGTTGCCGAGCCCTCGCTGACGCCCAGGCTCTGATAGGCGTAGCCGCGCACCGAGCCGGTGCCGCCGGTGCGGAAGACATATTCCTGCGGGATGCCATTGCGCGAATCGGCGATGGTGTAGCCGACTTCGCCATTCAGGGTCAGCGTGTCGCGCTGGCCGACCGGGAAGAACTGCTGATAGCGCCCGAGCAGGCGGACGAAATTCTGGTCGGAGAGGATCGCCTTGCTCGCCGCACCGATCTGCCCCTGCAGCACGAACCCATCGCGCGCCTCGACCGGGTTGTCCACCTTGCGCCAGGTCCACAATGCATTCGGCACCAGCGCCCGGCTCAGGCTCTCGGGCGCGCCGTCCGGCTCCAGACGCTCGTCCTGCCAGACCAGCGAGAGGCGGGTTTCAAGCGGACCTTCACGCCACGCCTGCTGGCTGCCAAGGGCGATGCGCTCGGTGCGCAGCCCCTGGATGTTGGTCGCCTGCGCCATGATGCCGACGCTGTTACGCCGCTGTGACGCGCTGGGCGGGAAGAAGATGTCGGCATACGCCGTCTGCTGCTTCTGCTCAATGCGCAATCCGGTATTCAGTTCCCAGGCCTGCCCGAAGAGGTCAGCGGTCTGGAAATTGGTCTCGACCCGGGCGCCGGTGTTGGAACTGATGCCGGCACCGAACGAGAGCCGATGCGCCGGACGCTCGCTCAACTGGACGATGACCGGTGCCGTGACGAACCCGTCGGCACCCGGCAGCTGATCGCGCTCGATGCTGACCAGCACCGAGCGAAACTGCGGCGTCGCCTGCAAGGTCGCCTGCAGCGCCTGGAGATCGGCTTCGCGATAAGGTTCACCCGGGCGCACCGTGCGGTTGTGACGCTCGACCAGCGATGCCGGATAGCGCTCCAGGCCCCGGATCTGCAATTCGCCGAAGCGGAAGGGCGGACCGCTGTCGTAATGCGCCATCAGGCGCGCTTCCCTAGTAACCGGATCGATCGTCGCCTGGCTATCCACCAGCCGGGCCGCGGCATGATTTTCGGCGAGCAGACGGGAAAGCGGCGCCTGCTTGGCGTTGTTCCAGTCCTCCTGGCGAAACGGCCGCCCGACCGGCAGCGTCCAGCCGTCAATCAGCGTCTGCCGGGATTCTGCCGCAATTGGGCCGTCGACCGTGACCGCTACCGCGGCAATGTGCGTGCGCGGTCCGGGGTCCACATCAACGCGCCAATTGCCGTTCGTTTCAATGAATTCGATGGTCGGCGAGAAATAGCCTTCGGTCGCCAGAATCTGGCCGATCAGGCGCTCCAGCCGCGCCTGCCCGCCCATGCCCGGAGCGGCTTCATCGGGCAGGAAAGGGGTCAGCAAATCCGCGATCGGCTCGGGCGCGCGCAAGTCGATCTCCCCAGCCGGCACCAGCGGAGCGAGAACGATCAAGGCAAGCGGAATCAGGCGCCGAAAGGCGCCGGGCAGGGCAGGCACGCCGCTATTTTACCCTTGGCCTTGGCTGACCGCCGGGCGCGGTGGCAGCAGGAAGCTGCGCGGTTCACTGAGAAAACGCCGCCAGATTGCACCGAGCAGCCTCCCCCAATGTGCGAAGCGAATGCCCCGGGCGCCGAGTGCGGTGCGCAGGGCCAGTGCGAAACTGACCGCCAGATTGGTCAGGCCGATCAGCGCAATGCCCAGCACGGCCCACAGGATGGCCTTGAGCGGCAACTCGAACTGGAAACCGACAAAGGCGTAGCCGAGATTGGCCGACGAAAACGCGATGTGCCGGATATCCAGCGGCAGTCCGGTCATCTTGCCGATATCACCGGTCGATCCGAGCATGCAGCCAAACAGGAAATTGCCCATGATGCCGCCCAGGTGATCCTGGATGTAGGCACCAATCCGGGCGGCGCGTTCTCCGCCAAACACCCGGCGCAGCCAGCGCAGGCGGGCGATGCGGGCGCCAATGTCACTGTAGGCAGCCTTGTTGTCGAAATAGCCGGTGATCAGGCCGGACAGGAAGAGGAAGAAGCCGGCGATCGCCGCATGCGGCAGCGCCCAGCTCAGCGGATCGAGGTCGGCGAGCAGATGCGCGCCTTTTTCCAGCGTGATGACCGGCTCGCCGAGCCACCGGCTAAGACCGAGGCCGAGCAGGATGGCGACCGGCAGCGCGATCATCACGTTGCCGGCAATGGCGGCAAGCTGGCTGCGGCAGACGGCCGCCACCACATCGACGAGGCGCTCCAATTCCGCCTGGCGCGTCGCGCGCACGTCGCCGAGCAGGCCGGCCAGCGTTTGCGCGGTCATCGCCGGCTGCTTGGTGGCCACCGTCATGCCGAGCAGGTAGATGGTGACGAAGCCGACGCCATAGATCATGCTGAACAGGAAGGCCTCGACAATCAGCGGCGCGTGCAGGCCGCCGGCAAAGATCTTGAGCAGTGCCATGCCGCCGATCAGCACGCCGGCACCGGCCGCCGAACGCCACATCAGGCGGTAATCGCGTGGCGTCTCGCAGATGTAATGCTCGCCCGAGCGCGCCGCGTTCTCGGTCACGCGCACGGCCAGCAGGTTGGAGAGCTGCGCCATGTAATGGCCGAGACTGTTGCGCCGGTTTTCGGCGAGGAAGGCCGACCGGGCAAACTCTGCCCAGGCCGCAATCGCCTTGCCGCGGGTGGTCGACGCGTGCGCCGCAGTCAGAATGGTGACCAGTTCGCGCAGGCGCTCCAGGCATTGCTCGCTGCGTGTCAGCAGGTAACTGAGATGCAGGCTGGTCCCCACGGTAAGCGCCCGCTTGCGGATGCGCTGCAGGGTGCTGGCGCACTGGTCGGCGATCACCAGCAACTGGCTGCCGTCGTCCGCCGGGTTGGCGGGGTCGTCGAGCGCGGCACGCAGGGCGTTGACGAAATCGAGCGCCTCCGCCGAGAGCGCCACGAAACACGGCAGGTCGTCGTCAAAGCTGGGCGAGGCGCGCATCAGTTCGCCCTCCACCCCGAGGCCACTGACGCGATGCGCGAGCAGCAGGACGGAATCGAGGATCTGCTCCTGGATGCCGCGCCAGTCGACGGTTCCCAGGCCCTCGCCGGGTGCCAGCAGCGCCCAGAAGCGCTGCGAATAGGCGGGGTCCAATTGTTCCTGCCAGCGCCAGTCGTCGGGACGATCATAGATGACGTGCATGCAGTCCTTCAGCCGCCGCTCGTCGGGGACCTCGGGCAGCAGCCGGTCACCCAGGATGCGCCACCATTCGGAAAAAAAGCCGGTGCCGGGCAGAATGCCGCTGTCAGTGAAGAAGGTGACGAGACGGCGGGTGGCGATGAAATGCACGACATGGCTGCTGAACGCCGCACGCAATTCGGCATCCGCCTCCAGGCGCGCCAGCATGAACTCGTAGCGACCGGCGACGCCATCGTCACGCCGGCTCTGCGGACGCAACGCAGCGACCAGCCGACGCCCGAGTTCCAGCGTATCGGCCGCAGGATCGCGGAAGGCGTCGAGCGCCGCACTCAGGCGTTCTTCCGCCGATTTGGCTCGGCCAGGCAGCCAGCGGGTGAATTTCTCGAAAAACGACATTGGATGGCAGATCAGCTTTCAGTCAGCTTGCGAGTTGCCGCCGCGCGGCAAGCGCGCGGCATCGAACACGCATGTTAATTTACTCTCCCCCCGCCGGGACCGCATAATACCCGCTTGTCAGCATTTCGCCAGCCAGAACAACGCACCCGGAGACTCGCCATGGAACAGAAGCACGCCAAATACGAACGCCTGCTCGCGCGCTGCGCGGAAATCTCCCCGGCGCCCACCGCGGTCGCCCACCCCTGCGATGAAAGCTCGCTGCGCGGCGCTGTCGAGGCGGCCGAGAAGGGCATCATCCAGCCCATCCTTGTCGGTCCGCGCGGCAAGATCGAGGAGGTCGCCGGCGCCTTCGGCCTGAACATCGCCGCTTACGAAATCATCGACGCCGAGCACAGCCATGCTTCTGCCGAGCGGGCCGTGCAACTGGTGCATGAAGGGCGCGCCGAACTGCTGATGAAGGGCAGCCTGCACACCGACGAACTGATGGGCGCCATTGTGCGCAGCGGCACCGGCTTGCGCACCAGCCGGCGCATCAGCCACTGCTTCATCATGGACGTGCCGAATCTGGACCGGCCGATCATCGTCACCGATGCGGCAATCAACATCTTCCCGACCATGGAAGACAAGATGCACATCATCCAGAACGCCGTCGACCTCGCCGTTTCGCTGGGCATCGAGAAACCCAGGGTGGCGATCCTCTCGGCAATGGAGACGATCAACCCGAAACTGCAGTCGACCATCGAGGCCGGCGCGCTGTGCAAGATGGCCGATCGCGGGCAGATCACCGGCGGCATACTCGACGGCCCGCTGGCCCTCGACAACGCAATCGACCTCGATGCCGCCAAGATCAAGAAAATCGAATCGCCGGTCGCCGGCAGGGCGGACATCCTGGTCGTTCCCGACCTCGAAGCCGGCAACATGCTGGCCAAGAGCCTCAGCTTCATGGCCGATGCCGACGCCGCCGGCATCGTGCTCGGCGCCCGCGTACCGGTCATCCTGACCAGTCGCGCCGATTCGGTGCTGACGCGTCTCGCTTCCTGTGCCGTCGCGGCGCTACTCGCCCATGCCCGCCGCAAGCAGGTCGGCAAGGCGGTTGCCGCCTAGAACCGGCATTCCGCAATGAACAAGGGCCGGCAATCGCCGGCCCTTCCCGTTTCCGCGGGCAGCCGTAGCCGCCCCTAAGCCATGATGTTCACACCGCCATCGACGTACATCGTTTCGCCGGTCAGGCGGCGCGCATAAGGCGTGGACAGGTAGGCACAGGTAAACCCGACGTCCATGATGTCGACCAGTTCGCCGACCGGCGCGCGCCTGCCCGCCTTGTTGAGCATCAGGTCGAAATCCTTGAGCCCGGAAGCCGCCCGCGTCTTCAGCGGCCCCGGCGAAATGGCATGGACACGAATGTGCTGCGGCCCCAGCTCATAGGCCAGGTAGCGACATGCCGCTTCGAGCGCCGCCTTGACCGGCCCCATGACGTTATAGTTGGGCTCGACCTTCATTGCGCCGTGGTAGGTCATCGCGAACATCGTGCCGCCATCCTTCATCAGCGGCGCAGCCAGCCTGGCCATGCGAATGAAGGAGTGAACCGAGATGTCCATCGCCAGGGCAAAACCATCGGCGGAACAGTTCAGCAGCTTGCCCTTGATGTCTTCCTTCTTGGCCGAAGCGATCGAATGTACAAGCATGTCCAGCTGCCCCCATTCTTTCTCGATGCGCGCAAAAAGCGCCTCCAGTTCGCCCGGCTTCGAAACATCGAGCGGCGCGAAGATCGATGCCCCGAGCGCCGTGGCCAGTGGCTCGACATGCGGCCGCGCCTTCTCGTTCAGATAGGTGATGGCCACGTCGGCGCCCACTTCGCGAAACGCCTTGGCACAGCCGTAGGCAATCGAATCGTCGTTGGCGATGCCGACGACCAGCGCTTTCTTTCCAGCCAGGATGGGACGGGGGTTTTCAATGGACATCTATGTCTCCAGTGTTTTGGGGTTATTGGATTTCCGCACTTGCATGCCAACGGAGTCAGTATGGACCCCCTGAAAACGGGACTCAAGAGCGCCGCAAAAAAAATCCCCAACATCCCCTCCAGCCCCCTTATACGGTGCATTGCCGCGTGCTATGCTGGATTTATCAATGTCCGGTCCGACATCAGAGGAGAACACAATGAAAATGATTCGCTCCTTCGTACTGTGGTGGCTAGCCGCCAGCGTTCTGCTGGTTTCGGCTGTCCACGCACAGGGCAACCCCTCCCCGGCAGCACCGCCCTTCAAGGCGGAGGAACTGGATGCGCTGCTGGCGCCGATTGCCCTCTACCCGGACTCCCTGCTCTCCCAGATCCTGATGGCGTCCACTTACCCGCTCGAAGTCGTGCAGGCGGCGCGCTGGTCCAAGGCCAACCCGAAGCTCAACGGCGATGCCGCCGTCAAGAAAGTCGAGGGCGAAAGCTGGGACGTCAGCGTCAAGTCGCTGGTCGCCTTCCCCAATGTGCTCGAGATGATGAACGAAAAACTCGACTGGACGCAGAAACTCGGCGACGCCTTCCTCGCCCAGCAGAAGGACGTCATGGCTTCGATCCAGCGCCTGCGGCAACTGGCGCAGAATAACGGCAACCTGGAGTCGAACCAGCAACAGGTAGTGCGCAGCGAAGCGCAGTCCATCATCATCGAGCCGGCCCAGTCACAGACAATCTACGTCCCGGCCTACAACCCGACCGTTGTCTATGGCGCATGGCCCTACCCCGCCTATCAGCCGTATTACTACCCGGGCGTCGCCGCGTGGTATCCCGGCGCTGCGCTGGCCACCGGACTGGCCTGGGGAGTCGGCTTCGCCGCGGCCGGGGCTATGTTCGGCGGCTGGAACTGGGGCCATGGCGATGTCGACATCAACGTCAACCGGGCCACCAACATCGACCGCAACTACAACCGCAATAACGTCAACGCCGGCAACAAGTGGCAGCACAACCCGCAACATCGCGGCAACGTCGGCTACCGCGACCAAGGGTCGCGCGAGCGCTACAGCGGCGGGCGCGGTGCCGGCGCCGAAGGGCGCGGCGACTACCGCGGGCGTGACGGCGACCGGGGTGGCGACCGTGACGGCGTTGGCGGTGGTGACCGGGGTGGCAGCCGCGACGGTATCGGCGGCGGTGATCGCGGCGGCAACCGTGACGGTATCGGCGGTGGCGACCGGGGCGGCAGCCGTGACAGCGTTGGCGCAAGTGATCGGGGTAGCAGCCGCGACGGTATCGGCGGCGGCGATCGCGGCGGCAGCCGTGATGGCGTTGGCAGTGGTGACCGTGGTGGAAGCCGCGACGGTATTGGCGGCGGCAGCCGTGGCGGCACCCATGCCAGCGCCTTCGATGGCGTCGGGGGCGGCAATCGCGACCTCGATCGCGGCCGGGCCAGCACCTCGCAAATGTCGCGTGGCGGCGGGGGCGGCAGCCCGAGCTTCGGCGGGGGTGGTGGCGGTGGCGGCCGGAGTTTCAGCGGCGGTGGCGGGGGTGGTGGCGGCCGCATGGGCGGTGGCGGCGGCGGGCGCGGCGGACGTCGTTAAGGGGAATGACATGAACTCGAACAAACTCACCCGTCTTCTCGCAGCTTTCCTTTGCGCTGGCGCGCTGATCCTCCCGGCCCATGCCGTCGGGACCTTCCCGACCCCGGAAGCGGCAATGGAGGCGTTTGGCGCCGCCGTCATCGACAATGACGAGGCGGCCAAGCAAGCCATCGTCGGCAAGAATTACCGCGACGTCATCCCGCCGGTGGATTCGGCGAATCGCTATCTTTTCCTGGAATACTGGGCCCGCTCGCACAAGATCGAGATGATCGGCGACACCAAGGCGCGGATTGCCGTCGGGGATTCAGGATGGACGCTGCCGCTGCCGCTGGTCAAGACCAAGGCGGGCTGGCAGTTCGACATGAAAGCGGGCAAGGAGGAAATCATCATCCGCCAGATCGGGCGCAACGAACTGGCGGCGATCAAGGTCGCCCGCGCCTTTGTCGAGGCGCAGCAGGAATACGCCGCGCAGGACCGCAACGGTGACGGCGTTCCCGAATACGCCCGGAAGATCGTCAGTTCCCCGGGCCGCACGGACGGGCTCTACTGGCCGAAGACCGCGGGCAAGGAAGACAGCCCGCTCGGCCGGCTGATCGCCGATGCGGCCGCCGAACGCGGTACGAACATCAAGGGCAGCTACCATGGCTACCGCTACCGGATACTCACCGCCCAGGGCCCCGACGCACCCGGTGGCGCGCTTGACTACGTGGTCAACGGCCACATGACGGGCGGCTTCGGGCTGCTGCTGTGGCCCGCCGAATATGGCAAGAGCGGGGTCATGACCTTTATGATCAATCACCAGGGACTGCTTCTTGAAAAGGATCTTGGACCGGGCACGGCGGACAAGGTGACTCGCTTGCGGACATTCAATCCGGATACCTCGTGGCGGAAAGTCGATAATCCGTGAAAAATGCTGGAATTTTTGAATTACAATACGCCGTCTAAATTTTTCGACAGGGAACTCTTCATGATCAATATTGCCAAGAAATCTTTGCTTCTGGCTCTGGTCGCCGGCGTGGGCTTTGGCGCCACGGTAGCCCAGGCTCAGGAACGCGTTTATGTCATCGACCAGCGTAACGTCGTCGCCAAGAGCGGCTTCGGCCTGTGCTGGCGTACCGGCTACTGGACCCCGGCTGCGGCCGCCAAGGATCCGGCCGGTTGCGAATGCGACCGCGACCTGATTCCGAAGGAAGTCTGCGATCCGCCGAAGCCCGCACCGGCTGCCGCGCTGCCGAAGCCGTCCGCCGAGAAGATCACCGTCGCCGCCGACGCGCTGTTCGACTTCGACAAGGCTGTCCTGCGCCCCGAAGGCAAGGCCAAGCTCGACGAACTGGTCGCCAAGTCCAAGGCCATCAAGCTCGAAGTCATCCTGGTCGTCGGCCACACCGACCGCATCGGTTCTGCTGCCTACAACCTGAAGCTGTCTGACCGTCGCGCTGCTGCCGTGAAGTCCTACCTGGTCTCCAAGGGCATCGAAGCCAACCGTGTCTACACCGAAGGCAAAGGCAAGACCCAGCCGGTGACCGGCGACAAGTGCAAGGGCAATGCCGCTACCAAGGCCCTGATCGCTTGCCTGCAACCCGATCGTCGTGCCGACATCGAAATCATCGGCACCAAGTAAGCCGCCGACGCTTCAAAAAAACCCCGCGCAAGCGGGGTTTTTGCTTTTTACCGGGACAATGCCATGCCTCCGTTCAAACGCGCCCTGACCACGTTGGCCCTGATGCTGGCTGTAAGTACCCAGACCATTGCCGAAACCAGCCATCCGAAAATCGGCCTCGTGCTCGGCGGCGGCGGTGCGCGTGGCGCCGCGCACATCGGTGTGCTGGAAGTCCTCGAAGAACTCAAGGTTCCGGTTGACTGCATAGCCGGCACCAGCATGGGCGCGCTGATCGCCGGCGCCTATGCTTCCGGCCTGTCGCCGGCCATGATGCGCAAGGCGATGGCCGATGCGGACTGGGACAACATGTTCAGCGACATTCCCGACTTTTCCGAAGTCAATTATCGCTACAAGCAGACCTTGCGCCGCTTCATTCCCGGCTCCGAGCTCGGCGTCAGCAGCGATGGCGTCCGCTTTCCGACCGGCGTGGTGGACGGTATCAAGATCCAGCTCTTTTTCAATCGGCTGGTCGGCGCCAACCGCAGCGAGCGAGTCATCGAAAAGCTGCCGTTGCCGATTTCGCTGATCGCCACCGACATCGGCAATGGCGACCGAGTCGTCATGCGCGACGGCAGCCTGACCACGGCGATGCGCGCCAGCATGTCGGTTCCCGGTTTGCTGGCGCCGGCCATGCGCGACGGGCGCAAGCTGGTCGATGGCGGCCTGGTCGACAACGTGCCGATCGGCGAAGCGCGCGAACGCTGCAATGCCGACATCGTCATCGCGATCAACGTCGGCTCGCCGCTTCTGCCCGCCGACAGCGTCGGGTCGCTGCTCACGATATCGGCACAGATGGTCAATATCCTTACCGAGCAGAATGTCACCCGCTCTCTGGCGACGCTGAAGCCGACCGACATCTACATCCAGCCCGACCTGGGCACGATCACCGCCGCCAACTTCAGCCGCAATGCCGAAGCGGCCGATCGCGGGCGCGCCGCGGCCGACGCGGTACGCGACAAACTGGCGAAGCTTGGCACCAGCGCCGAACGCTACGCCGAGTGGCGGGCACCGATCGACCGGCGCTACATCGAAGCGCCGATCATCGACGAAATCGAGATTGCCGGCCTGGAGCGGGTCAACCCGGCCATGGTCGAGCGCCAGCTGACGATCAAGCCCGGCGAAAAGCTCTCCACCTCGAGCATCGACCGCGATGTCCTGCGCATTTACGGCGACGGTTTTTACCAGAACGTCAATTACCAGCTGCTCAACCAGCACGAACGCAACATCCTACGCGTGCTGCCGGTTGAAAAGAGCTGGGGGCCGGATTATCTGCGCTTTGCGCTGAATATCGAAACCAATACCAATCAGGGCAACAGCTTCAGCCTGCGCGCAGCCTATCAGAAAACCCTGATTAACGAACTCGGCGGGGAGATCCTCGCCACCGTCGGCATCGGCAACGCGCTGGGCGCCGGGCTGGATTATTACCAGCCGATCGACCCGGCGCAGCGCTTTTTTGTCGAGACCGGCGCGCGTTACCTCCAGAGTCCGCTGAACATCTTCGAGAACAATAAGCGCGTGGCGCAGTACACCAATTCGGAGAGCGCCATCGGCTTATGGGCCGGCACCAACTTCGGCACCCTCGGCCAGGCGCGTCTGGGCTGGATCTATCAGAAGCAAACCTTTGACCGTGATATTGGCTCCCCCCTGCTGCCGGAAACCCTGGAAACCAGCTTCCCGGGCTGGTCTGCCCGCCTCTCGCTCGACCAGATGAACCGGCTCTACTTCGCGACGCGCGGCTGGTCGACGAAGCTCGATTATTTCGACTCCAGCGAGGCCGGGTACGCGAGCATCCGAGCCGACGCGGAAGGCGCTTTTTCGCTGGGCAAGACCGTCATTACCGCACGGACCAACTATTCCGGCGCCACCCGCGGCGAACTTCCCGTCTACGATGCCGCCCGCCTCGGCGGCTTCCTGAACCTGAGCGCTTTCTCGCGCGGGCAGATTCTCGGCGACGACATCACCTACCTCGGCGTGCGCGCCGAGCAGATCATCGGCACCTTCCCGATGGGCCTGCGCGGCGACATGCGCCTCGGCTTCGCCCTCGAAGGCGCCCATGTCGGGAGGTTCTACACCGAGACGAATCTTGCCGACACCCGCATTCTCAACTCGGCGACCATCTACCTCGGCGGTGAAACGCCGTTCGGCCCCATCTATCTCGGCTATGGCTATTCCACCAGTGGCGTGTCCAATCTCTTCCTGAACATCGGCATCCCCTGACCGGTGCGTCGCCTGAATATCGCTGGCATAATCGGCGTTTACCGAAGGAGAAACCCGCAATGAAACCCCGCTCCATTCTGCTCGCCGCAATGATTGCGGCCCTGCCAGTCAGCCTGCTCGCCCAGGAAGCGCCGAAGTCCGCCACCCTTGTCCAGAAAGCACCGGGCACCGTCAATATCGTTGACGCGGTCGAACTGCAAGGCGTCATCACCGCTATCGACAAGAAGAATCGCGTGCTCGGAATCCGGGGCGGTTCGGGCAGCGAACTGACCATCGCCGCCGGCCAGGAAGTCAAGAATTTCAACAAGATCAAGGTCGGTGACCTAGTGACCCTGAGCTATGTCGCCGCACTCGGCCTTGACCTGAAAAAGGGCGGTGGCCGCCTGCGCCAGCGCAGCGAATCCGAACAGGACGTCAGCGCCGAGCCGGGTGAGCGCCCGGGCGCCGCCCGGGGCCAGACGATAAGGGTCATCGCCGACGTCAGCGCAGTCGATGCCGCGGCCGGCACAATCACGCTGCGCGGGCCGCAGCGCACTGTCGACCTCGTGGTCAAGGACAAGGAGTTGCTCAAGGACATCCGCGTCGGCGACCAGATCGCCGCCACCTACCAGGAAGCCATCGCGGTCGCCGTGACCCCGGCCCCGCCGCCGCCCGCGCCCGACGCTGCACCGGCCGCGGCTGCCGCCCAATAACGCCACCGACGGGAGCCCATCATGACCGGAAAACTTCTGCTAACCCTGGCCGGCTGGCTGCTCGGCATCAGCCTGGCGCTGGCCCAGATCAACATCAATACCGCAACGCCGGAGCAACTGGACGGCTTGAAGGGAATCGGGCCGACCAAGGCGCAGGCCATCGTCGACTACCGGCAGAAGCACGGTCCGTTCAAGTCGGTCGACGAACTGCAGAACGTCCCCGGCATCGGCCCGGCGACACTCAAGGACCTGCGCGGCAGCGTCGCGGTCACCGGCGCGTCACGCCTGCCGGCCGCGCCCGAGCCAGCCACCCGGCCGGCGCCGCGCACTGCCGGGCAAAGTGCAGCGCTTCCCGCGCCCGCCGCGCCGCGTCCAGCGGCACCAGCGGCACCGGCGAAACCCGCCGCGCTGCGCCCGGCCAGCCCGACCCAGCCTGCCGTGCCGCCACCTGCCGCCGACGTCAAACCGGCAGCCCCGACGGCACCCGCACGTCCGGCGCTGCCAAGCCCCGCCGCACCGGCCACCCCTGGCGTCGCGCCCAAACCTGCAGCACCCGCCGCACCTGCAGCCACAACGCCTGCGCCTGCCGCGCCAGCCAGGCCGGCAGCCCCGGCCCAACCCGCCCGCCCGGCCGCCTACTGACCGCGCCGGCTTGACCGATCGCCTGATTCTCTGTGCCACTGCCCGCCTCGCCCAGACCCTGCGCAGCGCGGCGCCGGTCGGCGCAGCAGTCTGGCAGACGCCGCGCGCGCTGACCCTCGGCCAGTGGCTGGCAGGGCTCGCCGACGAAGCCTTGCTGAGCGGTGGCGCAAGCCTGCCGCAGGCGCTCGAACCGTTTGCCGAACTTCTGCTCTGGGAGAAGGTGATTGCCGACTCCCTGCCCGCCACGGCGGCGCCACTGTTCGACCTGCAGGGCATGGCCGCCTCGGCAGCTGAAGCCCACGCATTGTGCCGCGTGTGGAAGCTGCACCCGGCAGGGAACCCCCTTTCCGATGAAGCGAAGCTGTTCATCGGCTGGCAGGCGGAGTTTGCCAGGCGCTGCCGGAGCGGCGGCTGGGTCGATACAGCAGGCCTGCATCGGCAGCTGATCGACCGGATCGAAGCCGGCAGCTGCACGTTGCCCGCAGCGGTCACCTGTGCCGGCTTCGACCGCCCTACGCCGCTCGAGCACGACCTGATGGCGGCGCTGGCGGCGCGCGGGGTCGACGTTGAAAACCCGCCAAAATCCCCGACCGCCCCCGCGAAACAGCAAGTGCTTGCCTGCGCCGATGTCGATGCCGAATGTGCCGCCGTCGTCGCCTGGGCCCAGGGGCACCTGGTCGCCAATCCGGCTTGCCGGCTCGGCATCGTCGCCCCCGACCTCGCCGCGGTGCGCGACCGCCTGGAGTTCCGTCTCGACGATGCGCTGCATCCGGCACTGATTCGCCCCGACGCCGCCGAAGCGCCGCGCTGCTTCAACTTCTCGCTCGGCCGCGCACTGGCCGACCTGCCCCTGATCCGCGTTGTGCTCGACCTGCTGGCACTGGGCAGTGGCCGGGCCAAGGTCGAGCAGGGGCGGTTGTCTGCCCTGCTGCTGGCCGGCGGCTGGTCGGCGAGTGAAAGCGAGGCCGACGGGCGTGCCCGTCTCGACGCGGCAATGCGCCGCAAGCTGCCCTATTTCACGACGCTGCCCGCCCTGCTTCGCCTGGCCGAGCGCCTGGCTGAACGCGACGCGGTGCTTTGCCCGAAAACACTGGCGGCGCTTGCCGCGTTCGGCGAAGCCACCAGCGGCGCCAGCCGCAAGCTGCTGCCCGGGCAATGGTCCGGCGTCTTCCGCAACTGTCTGGAAGCCGCCGGCTGGCCGGGCGAACGCCCGCTCTCCAGCCACGAATTCCAGGCACGCCGCGCTTTCGCCGAAGTACTCGGCGCCTTCGGCCAGCTCGACGGCCTGCTCGGGCCGCTGGCCTTCGCCGAAGCCGTGCGCCGCCTGGCGCAACTCTGTCGCCAGCGGCTGTTCCAGCCCGAAACCCGCGGCCAGCCGGCGCTTCAGGTACTCGGCATGCTCGAAAGCGCCGGCCTCGAATTCGACGCGCTGTGGGTGATGGGCATGAACGACGATCGCTGGCCGCCGCCGCCGCGCCCGAACCCGCTGCTGCCCGCCGAACTGCTACGTGCCGCCGGGGCCGCGCACGCCAGTGCCGAGGTCGAACTCGATTTCGCCCGGCGCGTACACGCCCGGCTCGTGCACTCGGCGCCTGACGTGACCTTCTCCTGGGCGCGGGCGGACGGCAACCGGGTCTTGCGGCCAAGTCCGCTGATCGCCGGCATTCCTGCCGCCGACGAGGTGCCGGGTGACGTCATTACCTTGGCCCGACGACTGGCCGATGAATCGGCGATGGCGGTCGAGCTGATCGAAGACGCCATGGCGCCACCGGTCGGCGAGGGCGAAAAAGCTCCCGGCGGCACCTGGCTGCTGCGCGCCCAGGCCATCTGCCCGGCCTGGGCTTTCTACCAGTACCGGCTGGGCGGCGCGGCGCTGGACGAACCGGTCGAGGGTCTCGACCCGGCGGCACGCGGCACGCTGGTCCATGAAGCGCTGGAAGCATTCTGGACAGCGGTAAAGTCGTCGGCGGCGCTGGCGGCCCTGGACGAAACGCGTCGCCGGCAAGCCATTGAAGACGCGGTCGCCCAGGCTCTGAACAATTTCGAAAACGAGCGCCGCGTGACGCTGCCCGCCCGCTTCCGCGAACTCGAAGCCGCCCGGCTGGCCCGGCTGCTCGCCGTCTGGCTGGCCTTTGAAGACAGACGCAGCCTGGCCTTTGACGTCATCGCCTGCGAACAGCCGGCAGATATCGAGATCGAGGAAATCACGGTCAATCTGGTCGTCGACCGCATCGACCGGCTGGAAGATGGCCGCCAGGTCATCATCGACTACAAGACCGGTGGCGCCATCGATACCAAGAACTGGGCTGCGCAGCGCATCAGTGAACCGCAATTGCCGATCTATGCGGCGCTGGTCAATGACGACGTGGCCGCCGTCGTCTTCGCCAAGGTGCTGCTCGACAAGCCGGCGTTCGCCGGCGTCGCCGACGCCACGGACATCCTGCCCGGCGTCCAGGGTGTCGGCGGCGACAAGCAGAAAATCTTCGACCCGGCCGAATTTCCCGATTGGGTCGCGGTCATCATCTACTGGCGCGAGCGGCTGCATGCGATCGCCAGAGAAGTGAAGCAGGGCCAGGCCGGCGTGGTCTTTGCCGACGAGAAGGACCTGCAATATTGCGAAGTACTGCCGTTGTTGCGCCTGCCCGAGCGCCGGCGCCTGCTGGCCGCAGCGGCATGGAAGCCGGAAATTTCCCCACGGGACGAGAAATCGCCCGGATTACTTGCTGACCAAACAGGAGAACATCATGCGTGAACTGAAATTGCTGGGCATCTGCGGCAGTCTGCGGCGCCAATCGACCAACGCCGGCCTGCTGCGTGCCGCCCTGGCCGAGCTGCCCGACGGCGTCTCCATGGAGATCGCCGATCTCTCGGCCGTGCCGTTCTATAACGCCGACCGGACCGAAAAGCCGGCCGCCGTCCAGCGCCTGCTGGCGCAGATGGATCAGGCGGATGCACTGGTCCTGGCCTGCCCCGAATACAACTACTCCATCGCCCCGGCGCTGAAGAATGCGCTCGACTGGGCGTCGCGCGAACCGGACAACGCCCTGCTCGCCGGCAAGGCCGTGGCGATCCTGGGCGCCGGCGGCGGCATGGGCACCTCGCGCGCCCAGTACCACCTGCGCCAGGTCTGCGTCTTCCTCGACCTGCACCCGCTCAACAAGCCGGAGGTTTTCGCCAGCGCCTTTGCCGGCGCCTTCGATGCCGACGGCAACCTGACCGATGCGAAACTGATTCAGCAGGTCGCTGCCCAGATGCAGGCACTGGCGGCGTGGACCCGCAAGCTGCGCGCCTGATGCCGACTGCGCCCGACCGCCTCGCCGAAGACCGGAGCGCGCGCGGCCGGGCGCTGGAGGTCGCTTCCTTCATTGTCGAGGCGCCGGCCGGTGCCGGCAAGACGGAACTGCTGACACAGCGTTACCTGCGCCTGCTGGCCGTGGTCGACCACCCGGAAGAAGTGCTGGCGCTGACCTTCACCAACAAGGCGGCGACCGAGATGCGCGACCGCATCCTGGGCAGCCTGGAGCGGGCGGCGGCGGGTGAATTTCCCGATCAGGAACACAAGCAGCTGACTTTCGCGCTGGCGAAAAACGTGCTCGCCCACGATGCCGCGCAGGGCTGGAGCCTGCTCGGCCACCCCGGCCGGCTCCGGATCACGACACTCGACGCGCTGTGCGCCAGCCTCGCCCGGCAAATGCCCTACCTTAGCCGCTTCGGTAGCCAGCCGGGAGTCAGCGAGGATGCCGAGGCGCATTACGCGACAGCGGCGCGGCGCACGCTGGAAATGGTCGAAGCCGGCGGCGCCGATGCCGACGTGGTGGCCGCAGCGCTGGCCTTCATGGACAACAACGCCGGGCGGCTGGAAACGCTGCTGATCTCGATGCTCGGCCGCCGAGACCAATGGCTGCACCATGCCTCGCGCATCGAGAGCGGAGCGCTGAAGGGGGAAGTCGAGGCCGGTTTCGCGGCATTGATCGAGCGCGACCTGGCGCTGGTTGCCGGTCTGCTCGACGCCCGAATGCAAGCGCTGTTGATGCCGTCGGCCCGCTTCGCTGCGGCCAATGGTCCGGGCCTGCTCGACGCGATTTTTGCCTGGAATTCGCCGTTGACCGCATCAATCGCCGACTTGCCGCGCTGGCAGACACTCGCCGGCCTGTTGCTGACCACCGGCGGCGCGCTGCGCAAGACGGTGGACAAACGCATCGGCTTCCCGGCCGACAAGGAGTTCGCCGACCAGAAAAAGGCCATGCTCGAACGGCTCGGCGAACTGCGTGGCGTAGCCGGGCTGGAAGACGCGTTGGCGATGCTGACCAGGCTGCCCTACCCCGAGTTGAGCGACAGCGAATGGGCCACCGTCGAATGCTTCTCGCGCCTGCTCCGGCTGGCTGCCGGGCAACTCTGGCTGGCCTTCCAGGAAGCCGGCGAGGTCGATTTCATCGAAATCGCCGCCCGCGCCGGGCTGGCCCTCGGTGATGACGAGGCGCCGACCGATCTGGCGCAGACGCTCGATTACCGGATATCCCACCTGCTGGTGGACGAATTCCAGGACACCAGCCCGACCCAGGTCGAGCTGATTGAAAAGCTGACGCGTGGCTGGATGCCCGACGACGGGCGGACGCTGTTCGTCGTCGGCGACCCGATGCAGTCGATCTACCGCTTCCGCAAGGCCGACGTCGGGCTCTTCCTGCGCGTGCGCGAGCGCGGCATTGGCGATATCCGGCTGGCCCACCTGCGCCTGTTTCGCAACAATCGTTCGTATCCGGCCATCGTCGATTGGGTCAATACGGCATTCCCGAGCATCTTTCCGGCCGACGACTGCCCGGAAGCCGGCGCCGTGCGCTACGCCGAATCGGCGGCGACCCGGCCGGCGCGCGCCGATAGCGCCGTCACCCTGCACGCGGTCATCGAATGCGAGGGCAGTGACCCAGCCGGTGAAGAAGCCTGCCGCATCCTCGACATCATCCGCCAGGCCCGCCGCGCCGCGCCGGACGAACGCATCGCCGTCCTCGTCCGCGCGCGCAGCCACCTCGACCCCTTGGTTGCCGAAATCCGCAGCAGCGCGCCGGAGCTGCGCTTCCAGGCGGTCGACATCGAAGGGCTTGACGGCCGCCAGCATGTGCAGGATCTGCTCACCCTGTTCCGCGCCCTGCACCACCGCGCCGACCGCGTGCATTGGCTGGCGTTGCTGCGCGCCCCGTGGTGCGGCCTCAAGCTGGCCGACCTGCACGCGCTCGCCGCGGATGACCGGAAGTCCACGATCTGGCAACTGATGCAGGACGACGCCCGGGTCGCCCGCCTGTCCGCCGACGGCCGGCAACGCCTGGCGCAGGTGCGCGACGTACTGCGCACCGCCTTTGCCGGGCGCGGCCGCCAGCACCCCCGGCGCTGGCTGGAAGGGGTCTGGCTGATGCTCGGCGGGCCGCGCTGCCTGGAAGCGCCGGAGGCGCTGAACGACGTCGAAACCTTCTTTGCCCTGGTCGACCAACTGGTGGCCAGCCGCAACCTGAGCGCCGAAACGCTGGCCGCCCACGCCGCCGAACTCTACGCGCCGTCCGACCCACTCGGCGGCGCCGTGCAGATGATGACCATCCACAAGTCCAAGGGTCTCGAATTCGACACGGTGATCGTGCCCGGCCTGCACCGGATCACCGGCGGCAATGAAGGCAGCCTGTTGCTGTGGGACGAAGTCGCCGGCCCCGATGGCAATGAACACCTGTTGGTGGCGCCGATGCAGCAGAAGGGTAACGGCAACGGCGAACCGACTGCCTTTGACTACCTGAAGAAGCTCGAAGCCGAGCGCGCCGCCCACGAGGACGAGCGCCTGCTCTACGTCGCCGCCACGCGCGCCATTCGCCGGCTGCATCTGCTCGGCGTCGCCACGGCCGATGCCGGCCAGGACGACGGGCTGAAACCGCCGGCCGCCGGCACGCTGCTCGGCCTGCTGTGGCCGGGCATTGCGCAGCCGGTGTTCGCTGCCGCGCTGGCCGGCGGCGAAGCCCCCGCGGCAGCGGGTTCCGGTATCGATCCGGCAACCTTCGTGCCGCCGCTGCTCCGCTTGCGCGAAGTCGGCCTGCCCGGCGCCCTGCACCAACTTCCCGCCAGCCCGCCGCCGGCGGCCAACCCGGTCGAACATGAAGCAGACGCGGTCAGCCCGGCGCTCGAAGCCTCGGTCGGCACACTGCTCCATCGCTGTCTCGAAATCATCGCCAACGACGGGCTCGAAAACTGGCCGGGCGGACGCATCCGCCCGCTCGAAGCCGCCTACCGCCGCTGGCTGGGGCAAGCCGGACACCCGCCGGCGGAGGCCGCGGCCGGCGCCGCCGAGGTGGTCTGCGCCCTGACCCGGACGCTGGAATCAGCAGCCGGACACTGGGTTCTGGCGCAAACGCACGAAGCTGCCGCCGAGCAGGCCTGGTCGAGCCGCAGCACGACGGCGGGTGAGGCGGTTACGGTCAACCACATCATTGACCGCATTTTCATTGCCGATGGCTGGCGCTGGATTGTCGACTACAAAATCGTGCATGCGCCGGCAGAAGGCGCCACCGCCTTCCTGCGCGAGCGGGCGGAACAATACCGGCCGCAACTCGAGCGCTACGCCAGCCTGTTCGCCGGCGCCGACCTGCCCCTCAAGATGGCAATTTTTTTCCCGCTGCAGGGTGTCCTCGTCGAACTACCGTAGCGGCGGCACCTGTTCGGTGCGCAGGCACCCCATCGGCTATACTTGACCGAAAAACCGATGACTGGATCATGCCGCATCGTCTGTCCCGCCTTTTCGTCTACCTTGCCTGCCTGCTGTCTCTCGGCGCCGGGCCGTCGCAGGCGGGCGACCGGGTCCTGAAGGTGGCGGTACTCGAGAACTCGCCGCCCATGGCTTATCGCGAAGCCGATGGTCATCTGACCGGCTTCAGCATCGAAATCATCCGCGCCCTGTGCGAAGAAATGCAGGTGCGCTGCGAACTCGCGGCGACGCGCCTCGACCGTGTCATCGATTCGCTAGCCGCCGGCGAATTCGATATCGCAGCGGTCAGCCTGCTCGACACCCCCGAGCGCCGCAAGCGCATCCTGTACGCCAAGCCCTATTTTCGTTCGGTGACCCTGTGGTTTGCCCGACCCGGCGTCATGCCCGGGGATTCCGGCCTGCGTGTCGCGGTCGTCAAGGGCTCGGCGCAGGAATCCTATGCCCGTGCACAGGGCTGGGACACCGTCGGTGTGCCGACCAACGGTGAACTGGCCGCGCCCCTGCTTGCCGGCATCGCCCAGGCCGCCATCGTCCCCATGAACACGAGCCTGAACCTGCAGAAGGACAAGGCGTTCCAAAGCCTCGGCATGGTCTCGACAGTGATGGTCGCCCCGGCGCTGGTCGGTAACGCCTCGTTCGGCATCAGCCCGCAGCGCCCCGAACTCAAGGATGCAGTCGATGGCGCCCTCGAGCGCATCAAGCGCAACGGCGTCTTCGAGCGCATCAACTCGCAGTTTTTGCCTTTCCGGGTCCAATGATCGACATCTTCCGCATACCTCTCTGCATTTTTTTCCTGGCCCTTGCGTTCGCCTCCGGCAACGCCCGTGCGCTTGAACTCACGGTCGCGCTCAGTGTGCACAATCCGGCACAACTGCATGCGGACAAATCCGCAGATGACTACGCCGGTGCCAGCCTGGTGGCGCTCAACGCCGAGCTGGCCAGGGAAATCTGCTTGCGCATCAACGCCCGGTGCACGGTGGTCAACCTGCCGGTCAATGAAATCCTGAATGAGGTCGAGGCAGCGCGTATCGACCTCGGCTTCGCCAATTACCTGCGCACCCCGGAACGTGAGCGGCGCGTTGCCTTCAGCGACCCGCTCTGGCGCTCCTCTTCCCGTCTGCTGGCCACGCCGCAAACCAGCCAGGCGTTTGCCGCGCGGCTTGGGCAGGCTGTCATCCTCGACAACCTGCGTGACGCCCGCGTCGCGGTAATCGAAGGCTCGCAACAACAGCACTATCTCGAAGGCCTCGCCGAGGAGCGCAAGCTGTCCCTGCTGGCCGTGCCGACGTCGTTCGATGCGGTCACTGCGCTACGCGCCGGACAGGTCGATTTTGCACTGCTGCCGGTAGTGTATGCCTATGCCCTGCTCCGTGCCGACGCCACTCTTCCGGCACTCGAGTTTGTCGGGCCTGCACTCACCGCACACGGCCTCGGTGGCAGCTCGCATATCGTGTTGCCCAGGCAGAAAACCGGTTTGCGCCGCGAGGTCAATCAGGCGCTCGGCGCCATGCGCGCTGACGGCACCTTCCAGCGCATCGTGCGCAAGCACCTGCCCCTGGGCCTGGACTAGCCATCATGGTCGACCACCCCACCCGCCAGCGGCTGCGCGCCAGTACGGCCTTTGCGCTACTGGCGACGGTGTTTGCGCTGTTTTTCGGCGTTGTGGTCGCCCTGCTCGCCCACAATCAGCAACAAGTTCTGGCCAGCGCCGAACACCTGCAGCAGACTACGGTGCCGGAAATCATCCGCCACCAGCGCCTGGCGCGCAATCTGGACCAACTGCGCCACGAGGGCGAGAGCGTTTTCTCGGCGAGCAGCAACGAAGCCCGCCAGCAGGCGTTGTTCGTCGTCATGCTGATTGCCAGCCATCCAAGCATTCTCGACTACGCGCCGGCCGCCGAGCTAACCCGCGACAGCGAGCGCTTTCTGATCGAGACCGGCCGCCTTGCGAGCGAGGACCCGCGCCAGCTGGCGCTCCGCCACAAGGAGTGGCAACGCCTGTCGACGCGCCTGAGCCTCGCCGTCGATGACCTGCTGACGCGCGGCGCCAGCCAGGCGACCAACGATCTCGCCGAGATGTCGGCGACGATGCAACTCGCCCACTACAAGCTACTGGGGGCGCTGGCCCTGGTCAGCGGCTTCCTGCTGCTGCTCCTGCTACTGCTCAAGCGCCACCTGATCCGCCCGTTGCAGCAGATCGACCGCAGCCTGTCATCGCTCAGTGTCGATTCCCCGGCGCCCGAATTTCCCGACGGGCAACTGGCCGAGATTCATGCCGTGGAAGAAGCCACCCGGCGCCTGCACGCCTCGCTGGTCAGCAACGACGCGGCGCGCCGCGAACTCGAACAACTGGCCAACCGCGACGGCCTGACCGGGCTGATGAACCGGCGACATTTCCTGGCATCGGCCAGCGCCGAACTGCGGCGGGCCCAACGCTACCAGCACCCGGTCGCCGTGGCACTCGGCGACCTCGATTTCTTCAAACGCCTCAACGACACCTACGGGCATGGCGCGGGCGACCAGGTACTGCGCACCTTCGCCGGCTTTCTCGGCGACAGCGTGCGCCATTCCGATCTGGTCTGCCGCTACGGCGGCGAGGAATTCGCCTTCCTCTTCCCCGAAAGCACCGTCGAACAGGCGCACGTGCTGCTCGAACGCTTCCGCCAGCGTCTGTCCGAACTCGACATCCGCCTGCCGGACGGCCTGCTCGTGCGCATCACGCTGAGCATCGGCCTCGCCGATGCGAGCCACCTGCCGATCGAAACCGCCCTGCAGCACGCCGATTTTGCCCTGTACGAAGCCAAGCGCCTCGGGCGTAACCGGATCATCGTGTCATCGGCAGCGAACGGGACAGGCGCATGCACATCCTGATCGTCGAAGACGAGCGGCCGATCGCCGAAAACCTCTACGATTTTCTTGAAAGCTGCGGGCATCGCTGCGATTTCGCGCCATCGCTGACGGCCGCCAATGCGCTCCTCCAGCAGGAAGAGTTCGATGCGCTGATCCTCGACCGCAGCCTGCCCGACGGCGATGGCGCGACGCTGGCCAGCCGGTTGCGGTCGACCGGCAATTTCGTGCCAATTTTGATGTTGACCGCACGCGACACGCTTGACGACAAACTGGCCGGCTTCGATGCCGGCGCCGACGATTATCTCGCCAAGCCGTTCGCCCTCAAGGAAGTCGAAGCCCGGCTGCAGGCCCTGCTGCGCCGCGCCGGCGGGCGGGCGGCGCTGGAACGGCTGGCCTTCGGCCCGCTCGCCTTCGACCCGGCGGCGCAGGCGGTCACGCTCGGCGACGCGACACTCGCCTTGCCGCCAAAGGCGGTCCGGCTGGTCGAAGTGCTGCTGCAGCAACCGCAACGGGTTTTTTCGCGGCGCGAACTGGAAATCGCCATCTGGGGCCGCGCCCAGGAATCGAGCGATAACCTGCGCAGCGTCCTGCATACCCTGCGCCGGGCGCTGCCCGCGGACGCGCCGGTCGAAATCGTCAATGTCCATGGCCTCGGCTACAAGCTCGTTAGCCGCCAGTGGTCTGCTTCGTAATTGGCGAGCTGCGATGAAAGCGCCGAATTTGTGGCTCTGGCTAGGCGCGAACCGCAGCAATAGCCGTAGCTATTGCGAGGATGAGCAACAACACCAGAGGCACAAAGGCAAGCTTTCATGGATCGTCTAATTGCGAAGCAGACCACCAAGGCGGCGCCCAGCATGCGCCTACGCATCGCCGCCGGCGTCGCCGCGCTGACCCTGCTCGCCATCCTGGCGCAGGCGGTGGCGATGCTGATGATCTTCGATGAGAAGGAGGAGGATTTCATCGAGGAAATCCTCGGCCAGCAGATCGCCCACAGCATGGCGGTCTGGCAGACGGCGCCGGAATCGGCCTTCCCCAATACGCCGGACATGCAGCTTTACCGGATCGCCAAAGACACCCCGCCAGGCACGGAAATCCCGCTCGAAGTCAGCGCACTGCCCGTTGGCAACCACGAGATCACCCGCGACGGCCGGGAGTTTCACGTCGCCGTCCGCGCAGACGGCAGCGCGCGCTATATCCTGCTCTACGATGTCGAAGACCACGAGGCGCGCCTGCGCGACCTGATGCTGATCACCGCCAGTGCCGGCGTCCTGCTCGCCCTCGTCGTCCTGCTCGCCGGGTACGCCCTGGCCGGGGGGCTGGCCAGCCGTCTGGAACGGCTGGCGGCACGGGTCGGCGAACCGGGCGACGCCTCGCTGGTGGAAGCGGGCATGGAGCGCGAACTGCTGGCCATCGCCGACGCCCTCGACCGCTACCGCCAGCGGCAGCAGGAAGCACTGGCGCGCGAGCAGGCCTTTGCCGCCAACCTGTCGCACGAACTGCGCACGCCCCTGACGGCGATCCGCACCGATGCCGAGATGCTGGCGGCGCTGCCCGATGCCCCGGCGTCGATCACGCGCCGCGCAAATCGCATGATCAGCAGCGTCGACCGCATCAATGCCCTCGGCAACAGCCTGCTGCTCCTTGGGCGCGAAGCGCGGCCGGCGCTGCTCGAGGAAATTCGCCTGCGCCCGGCGATCGCGGCGGTCTGGGAAGCGCTGACGATCCCCAACAGCAAGCCGGTCAGCCTGCGTCTGGAGGTGACGGAAGGCGCCGCGGTCGCCACCGACCCCGCCCTGTTCGACCTCGTCCTGCGCAACCTGCTGGATAACGCCCTGCGCTACAGCGAGCAGGGTGAAATCATCTGCACACTGGAAGGCAGCCGGCTGGTCGTCACCGACTGCGGTCCAGGCTTCGCCGAGGCCGACCTGGCGCATGTCTTCGACCGCTTCTATACCGGCCCGCGCGGCCGGCACGGCCTCGGGCTGGCGCTGGTGCAGCATGTCTGCGCCGCCAGCGGCTGGCAAGTGAGCGCCGGCAATGCGGCGACGGGCGGCGCCCGGGTCGTAGTGGAACTCGGCGCCAGCCTCCACCGCTTCTGACCTCACAATTTCCTCACAAATAGCTCACTAAACCCTCACGCGCAGTCGACTAAATTCGCGGCAACTTTTACCGGTGATGGTCGACGATGAATATTTTCAGGGGTTTGAACGGCTACGCGCTGCGCGTCTGGGGCCTGGCCGCAGTCGCCGCACTCGCGGTGTTTTTCCTGACGCGCGTGGCACTGCTCGCGCATTCGGTGCTGGCCAGCGAGCAGCCGCTCGCCGCCCTGCTCGGGCCGCTGGTATTGGGCAGCCTGCGCGACCTGCCGGTGGCGGCGGCCGCCGCCACCCCGTGGGTGCTGTTCGAGCTGCTGCTCCCTGCGCGCTGGCGGGCGCAGCTGCGCCTGCCGCTATTCGCCATCTACCTGTTCACCCTGCTCTTCGTCGGCGTCTCGGAAGGCTTGTTCTGGGATGAGTTCAGCGCCCGCTTCAATTTTATCGCCGTCGACTATCTGGTCTACACAACCGAAGTGGTAGGAAATATCCGCGAATCCTATCCGGTCGGCCCGATTATTGGTGGCCTGCTGGTGCTGGCGGGCGCGCTGGCCTGGGCCTTCCGGCGCCTGCTGCGGGCGGCGGCAAGCGGCACCATGCCGCGCCGCGGCCAGCTGGGCTGGTGCCTGAGCCTGGTCGTGCTGGCCTGGGTTCTTGCATACAAACTGGCAACGCCCGAATTTTCCGCCAGTGCCTACGGCAACGAACTGGCCGACAACGGCTGGCGCAGCTTCGTGGCGGCGGCCGGCCAGAACCGGCTCGATTACCGCCAGTTCTACGCCACGCGCCCCGATGCCGA
>Ga0209507_1000231_pt1 | contig 72199 bp, 54 predicted proteins | sample AD_UKC028_MetaG_FD_184414 | JGI IMG/M metagenome (GOLD analysis project Ga0209507, IMG submission 184414) | Active sludge microbial communities of municipal wastewater-treating anaerobic digesters from USA - AD_UKC028_MetaG (SPAdes) (version 2) | ecosystem: Engineered > Bioreactor > Anaerobic >...
ATTGAGCCAAATCGGCAATTGCTCACAATTCATTTTTCGGCCGCCGCCAAAGTTATTCACCGTTGTCTGCGGGGAGCAGAACCGGGCTCTCCTCACCACCGGTGAATAACTTTGGATGAGCTATAAGCTGGTTGTTGGAGCGGCAGCCGGTAGGCGTAACCGGATGCATCCGGCTTGCGGCGCAAGTCTCAAGCCCATCTGCCGGGTGAGGCGATTCTTACGGATACCAGCCAGGTTGGATACCGCGCTATGGGCAGGAAGTAGGTTGGTGGCTTTGCGAAATTGCGCAGCATGGGAGGTCTATCTCCTTTCTCCCAACTGGGTATTCCATGACGTCTCACGCCTTACCTCGCCATCTCAAGAATTGCGATCTGGCTGGATTTGGCTGATAAATGCGGCCGACGAGTTGGCCAATACGCACATATCTGACTTTCAGTAGCGATCATGAGCTCACATATACCTCGACGCAGCTTTCTCAGAACCACAGCACTTGCGAGCGCCACTTTTCCGGTCGCCCTTCGGCATTCGTTGGCGGCCCCTTTGGAGGAGCCTGTTGATTGGCAAGTCCAGAACCGTGACCTTCGGGTCCACTTCTCTGCGGCTTCCGGGAAGCTGGCTGTGAAGCGGCGCGGAACGCTGGTCCTGTCAAATGCCGTTTCTCGCGCCGTCACTGCCGCCGGCGCACGGAGTACCAGCGCCCCTGATTACCAGCGCACATTTGAGGTCAAACCATTGGCGGACGCGCTAGGGGTTGGGAGACAGCTCATCGCCCGTTTTTCGGATGCCAAGAGACAACTCGATTTTGAGCTCCGCGCGGCTCTCTACGATGGGCGCGACGCCGTAGTCCTGGAAACGATCTGTCGAAATGTCTCTCGGAGCCCCATCACCCTCCAGTGTCTGGAGCCGTTGCGTGCCGTTGCGGAGGAATCCGCCGCGTGCTTTTGGCCGGGGACGACTCGCATTTTAACTAACGGCCAGATGTATTATGACGCCGGCAGGCTCAGCGAGGCCAAGGCCGGCGAGAACATCCGGAGCTGGTGGGATGTGGCGCTTCACGCTGGCGAGAAGAGCGATGGGCTGGTCATCGGTTACCTGGAAAACAAATCCTCGCTCGGACGCATCACTGCGGGATTAGGCAAGGCCGAATCGGGTATCGCCCGAGGTGACCGGTTTTCGCTCGTGGCCGAATCGGCTTATGGGCGGGGATTTGTGCTCGAACCTGGAAGCAGCGTCTCCTCGGACCGCTTGGTGCTCTACTTCGCGCCAACCACATTCACGGCCCTGGAATCCTACGCCCAAGCCATCGGCGAAGTCCACCGGGCTAAGCCAAACCCGCCGATCAACGGCTGGTGCAGTTGGTTCTCGTTCTTCGGCGCGATTACCGAAGCCGAGGTGCTCCGGCAGGCCGAGTTCGCCGCGCGCCAACTCAAGCCTTTCGGTTGCGAGTACATGCAGGTGGATGACGGCTTCTACCGCGCCTTCGGCGATTGGGAGGGCAACGACCGGTTCCCGCATGGGATGAGGTGGCTGGCTGAGCAGATTCGCCGTCTCGGCCTCAAGCCCGGCATCTGGCTGGCGCCCTACGTGATCACTGAGGGAACGGACATTCACCGCAATCACGCGGAATGGCTTGTCCACCACCCGGACGGGCGGCTCAGGCAAATCGCTCCAGGGCTGGTCGAAGGGCCAAAGGAGCCGCAGCGGCAAACACCGAAGCTCTACGCGCTCGACATCAGCCATCCCGGCGCGGCGGATTGGCTGCACAAGCTGTTCGACACCGTGGCCAATGACTGGGGTTACGACTTCATCAAGGTTGATTTTGTCGAGTGGTCCTTGCTGGCGGCAGAGCGCTACTTCGACCCGACTGTAACCAAGGCTGCCCTTTACCGGCGCGGCGCCGAAATCATGCGCCGAGCGATGGGACCGCATCGCCACTTGCTCGACTGCGGCCCTGGGCCAGTCACGGTTGGTTTGCTCGACAGCATGCGCATCGAACTGGACCAGCCCCCGGTCACTTGGCAGCAATACTTCCTGCATCCCGCCAGTACCGCGCCTGCCGCCGCGAAGCGCTATTATTTCCACAATCGCACCTGGATCAACGATGCCGACCACGTAGTGCTCGCCAATCTCACAATGCTGCAAGCCCAGGCCGCTGCCACGATTGTCGGCCTGTCCGGTGGCAACATGATCTCCGGTGACCGAATGAGCGACTTGGATGCGACCCGGCTCGAAATTCTGAAGAAGGTCTTTCCTTCCTGCGGCGAAGCGGCCCGGCCCATAGACCTGTTCGAGCGCGACCGCCCCGAGGTCTTCGCATTGCGAGTAAGAAGGAAGTTCGGCGAATGGCTGGTGCTCGGTATCTTCAATGGTGATGAGCAGTCGCCTGTCGAGAAGACGATCGCACTCGACCGCTTGGGCCTGGATTCCGGGAAGACCTACGTGGCCTTTGATTTCTGGCGGCAGAAGTTCTTCGGTGAGATTCGTGGGCAATTCACTGCCCGGCTTGAGCCGGCCTCGGTCACGCTGCTGGCGATCCACGAACGCAGCGGCGTGCCCCAACTAATCGCGACCGACCGCCATATCTCCCAGGGCGGTTTGGAGCTGGAGTCAGTAACCTGGGACACCGCCACAGCCACGCTGGGCGGCATGTCGCTTGGCCCTGCCAACACAAAGCATAACGTCTATCTCTACCTGCCGGAACAGCATCCCTGGGCTCAGGGCGACCCGTTCATGTTCTACGACTTCCCCGGCTACACACTCAAAGTGACGGAGGAGCACATCATGCGAGTGCATGTGCGGTTGGGTCCGGGTGGGCGTGTTCCCTGGTCCATAAACTTCAAAGAATTCTTCGCCCGGTAGGCCGATCACAAGGTTTTGCCGATACGGCCGGCATGGACATCGGGTAATCCCGCTGGCTTCGGAGGAGAGTGAATTTGACAGAGTCGCACTCTCTCCTCTCACACCCTTTGCATCCGGTCAATCAAGTGGTTCAACCCCCTCGGTCCCAATGGCCCAGTCGATTGGCAGGAATCCGGGCCGTCTCCGGGTAGATCAAATAAACCGTGTTCTTGGATTTCTTCCAGGCATTCACAACCTTCTCCCGCGCGTATGTGCGCCGGGCGCGCACATTTCTCCTGACCGATACGCCGGGGTCATTTGCTACTACATCCCCTTTGTCCGTGAAGCCGACGCAAACGATAAGATGTCCGTTGTCCGGCCCGCTCGTCCGATCACTGGTCAGGTAGGAGGAAACCGAAATGATCACCGGGACGCCCGCCGCGATCCAATCCTCAAGCTCGGCGATGTCTCCCAGCCGTGTGACGTAAGCTCGCATGCCAGGGTGTTGGCCGGCGAAGGCGGTGTTGAATGGCCAGTTTCCGGTGTCCGCGCGGCGCCCGTCGGCGATCGCTTTGGCGGTGGCGGGAACAGTGTGGTTCAGCTCCGGCCTATGCAACTTTAGGCCCCAATAAGCCAGAACCATCGAAAGCGACGTTGGGCTGCACCAGCCACCGCCGCCCTCATACTCGCCCTGGCGACGCTCGGGTACTTCCAGCACGTTGCCCCACGCGGCACGGTTCGGTTTCAAAATGGTGGCCGGCACAGTGCTGTTGCAGAACGAAAGGCCCAGGAACTTGAGCGACCGTTGCCCCTCCGCTCCACCCACGGTAATCCGAAGCTGCACCTTGCGTGTGACATTGCTCAGGACGAGCGTGTCTGTCTTGACGGTTCCATCCTGGTCACTCTGCCGGCGCACACTCTCCCGCGGGAACTGTTCCGGATCGTCGGACCATAAACCCATCGTGTAATAGCGCGTGACATGGTTGGGATAGATCGCGCGGGCTTCCACGTTGAGGCGCACGCCAAGCGGAACATTCCAGGAAACGACCAATTCGTTCCATTCAATAGGGGCCATGATTTCGGGCGAAAGCAGCACGATCTCGCCATTCGAGGGGCCCGGACTTCTTGAGAAATCGGATAGATCTTCAATCCCAAGGAAGGCGCAGCGCCTGTCACTCCCGACACTCGCCGCCAAGGTTGCGCACAAAACACTCAGCAACGCCGCAACCGCCAGCAACCCTGATGGGATGAGTAGTCGCCCCGTGTCATGCTGCGTGCGACAAAGCGCAGGTTTCGGGACACTCGCGTCATTTGTGATTGACGCAGTCTCATTCGCAGAATCAAAGTGCACGCCTGCCATGAACTCCTATCCCGATGCAATTCGGCAAGCTCTATCTTTGACGGTTCTGCCAATAGGGATGCTTCGCCGAGGCTTCCGCTCTGGCTTGCTGAGTTCTGTTGCCCCGGCGCTGAGGATTCAAGCGTCCTTGCCGCGGCGATACTTGACGCTCGACACTTGCCGAAGGCCAAGGCACCGGGGGTATGCCACCGCACCGTTGAGTTTGTTGACATCTACCCCACGCTCGCCGATCTCTGCGGGCTCACCCCGCCTGCCAACCTCGAAGGCAAAAGCGTGCGAGAGGACAGCCAGGCAAGCGGGGCAGCAATAGGGGCCTGATGGCCCTGTCACTTTCAGTGTCGGCCCGCTTTGCGACTCAGCACATGCTCGAAGAACTCCTCCGCCACCATGTAACCAACACACATCGGTGAACCGCAACGGCACGGGTGGTCCTGGTAATCCACGAGGTCGTAGTTGTAGTTAAAAGTGATTTCCTCCCCTGGGGCGATGTCGCGCTTCGCCACGATCCAGATGCGTTCATCTTCCATCTGCGCCTCGCAATTGGGCGTGCAACTATGGTTGAACAGCCGCGCAGGGTTCCATGCCACGTCGCCATCCAAGTCCTGCTCGCTGTTTAGCGAGAAGATATATCCGTTGTCCTGCTCGCACCTCCGCAACGATTCGCTCTTGCTGATCCGCTCCCCAACGTACTCGAGGATTCGCGCGCCCTTCCCGATGGCCGCCTTGGCGAATCCGCCGAGCCCGTGAATTGGAGACGGCCCGAACGCCACAGTAGGGCAGGCGTCCCACCTGCCCTGTTCAGGATCGGCGTCTCCGCTGGCGCAGGCAGGCGGGACTAGCGTGGTTTCGTCGGGAGTCATGTCCGGCGAACTTTCCTGTTCAGAGCGTGGGAATGTCGAATCCATACTCGCGCACAAACTGCTCGCACGGAGCCCGAATGTCCACCCGGCGGCGGGTGAACGGGTCCGCGTAACTCAGCCGGACGGCTCGCAGGCCCATCCTATTGTCCCAAAGCCTCGGTCCGCCAGAGGCCTGCCGACTATTCCCCCGTCCCCCCTTCCCACTGGGAGGCAAAGTAGGGCAGGCGTCCCGCCTGCCTTGTTCAGGCTTGGCGTCTCCGCTGGCGCAGGCAGGCGGGACGCCTGCCCTACTTGCGGCTGGTGGGGAGAGAGCCGGGGTAAAGCGTCGGCCATCACCACGGGGTGGTCTCTCTTCTTTGACTACAGCCGGCGGACCATAAAGGGGATCCCCAATCACCGCGTAGCCCGATTCGGCAAGGTGGATGCGGATTTGGTGCGTTCGACCCGTTACCGGATGCGCCTCTACCAACGTCAGGCCGCCTTTGTCTTGCAGCACCCGGAAGCGCGTCTCCGCATCCTTGCCCTGGCGCGCATCCACTTTCATTTGGCCTACCACCGCTGGATCAGGCGCCAGTTTCAACCGGCAGGTCCACTCCCTTTGGGTGGGCGTGCCGAGCACGACAGCCAGATAGACTTTCTCCATTCTGCGGCTCTCGAACAGAGCCCCGATGCTGTGAACTGCGCCCGGGCTTTTGGCCAAGAGCAGCACTCCGCTGGTATCCGAGTCCAACCGATGCACAAAGCGCAGGAACTTCAACCCCCGCGACCGCGCCCAGAAGTCCTTGGCTGCAATCGAGGAAGTTAGCGCCGCCTGCAGGTTCCGGCTCGTCTTCTGCCAGTTAAAAGGCACCAGCATCCACCCTGCCGGCTTGTCAATCGCCAGCACTGAGCGGTCCTCATACAAAATGGGTATGCGTTCACCGGTTGGCAGCTCGATGTGGTTGGGCTTGGCCATCTTACAGGTTAACGAGGTTGAGAGGAAGACTACAATTCCCGGACCGTTGCCCCATATCATCACTTGGCTCACCCACGTGACTTAGGTGGGTGCACAGCACGACGTCGGCTTTGAACTCCTTGGCGTAACACCCGCGCTTCACGCAGGAGCTGCTGGGAAAGATCGCTCGAACGCAGTTCAGCGTCCGGGCCATCTTCGGCCGATCAGTCTTGGCGAACATCTTGCCGCACGGCTCCGGCGCATGGTTGACCAGCTTCACGTAGCCTTTGGACAGAATCCTCCGGAGCGGCGGCGAGAAGCACTTCCCGATGTCCGCTTGGTCCAGCACATCGTTCGGCCGCCAAACCCGCCAGGTTTCATCCAAAGCCGCCGACACCACCCGGCGCCCGCCGCCAGCCGCTACGGTTGCAATCAGTGGTCTCATTATCCGAAGCGCATTCGATACGATGTTCACCTTGCCCGAAAGATCGCATTTTGGCGAAACATAATGAACCTCGACTTCCCCAAGGCCCCTCCCCTTCCACCAGCCAATCAGAGTGGCCTCAACGCCAGTGTCCGGGAACACGCTTGGGTGCAGATCAAGGAGCTAAAGCGCGCTGAATTCAACAAGCGGCCGCCACCCCGCTCATCCCGTACAGGTGAATGGGGTAAACACCCCAGTTGCTCAGCGGCCCCCATGCCTGATGGTCTATATCATTGTTATGAAACGGCACTGCAATTTGCACCTGAGCCTGCTTTTCGTACTGTTGGCCGGCTGCACTTCCCATCCGCCGGACGCGACCAAGTCAGCAGGGGGACTACTTCGACGTCTGGGGAATCACTCGATGAAGATCACCACAGCCTCGGCCGAGGCCCAAAAGGCTTTCGATCGCGGGCTGACGCTCACATACGCTTTTGCGCATTACGCGGCGGAGCAGGAGTACCGGCGCGCACTTCAAGCCGACCCTGACTGCGCAATGGCCTGGTGGGGTATCGCGCTCGTCAATGGGCCGCATATCAATTACCCGATAGTCACGCCAGAACGCGCGGCCACCGCTTGGGAGGCCCTCGGCCAGGCCACCAATCGAGCCGTCCGGACTACCCCGCTCGAACAGGCCCTGATTTACGCCCTGGCCAAACGCTACGCCTACCCGCAACCCGAAAACCGCCGCCCTCTGGATGAAGCCTACGCCGAAGCTATGCGCCAGGTGTGGCGCGATTACCCGGCCAACGCCGACGTTGCCACTCTCTTTGCCGAAGCGCTTCTGGACCTGCACCCATGGGATTTGTGGACGAAGGATGGCCCGCAACCTTGGACGCCTGAAATCGTGGCAACGATCGAGCGCGCCCTAGAACTCAACCCCAGGCATCCTGGTGCGAACCACTATTACATCCACGCCGTCGAGGCTTCACCCAATCCCGAGAAGGCCATCGCCGCCGCCGACCGACTGCGCACCCTAGTCCCCGATTCCAGCCACCTTGTCCACATGCCAGCGCATATTTACGCGCGCGTGGCCCGATGGGACGATGCGGCCGCCGCCAACCGCGATGCAATGAAAGCCGATGTGCTCTACCGCGCCGCCTATCCGCGCCCCAGCTTTTACGCCATATACATGGCCCACAACACCCACTTCCTCGGGTTCGTAGCCATGATGCAGGGAAAGAGCGCTGAGGCAATCGAGTGCGCGCGCAGCATGGTAGCGGAAATCCCTGAGGATTTTCGCACGGAGTTTGCGCCGGTAGTGGACGGATTCCTGATCTTCCCCTCCAAAGTGCTGATGCGCTTTGGCCGATGGGAAGAGGTACTGGCTGAGCCCCAACCCCCAGCGCAGGCTCCGTTGTCGCGTGCCTTATGGCATTTCACTCGCACCAGCGCCTTGATTGCCCTCAAGCGCATCGAGGAGGCGCGCGCGGAGAAAGACGCATTTGACCGGGCGGCTGGCGCTGTGCCGCCAGGTTGGCAATTCGGCCAGAACTATGCCACCAACCTTCTCACTATCGCCCGATATGTGCTCGCGGGGGAGATCTCGGCTCAGGCCGGCGACCTCGATGCCGCAGTCATTAGCCTGCGCGAAGCGGCAAGAGTGGAAGACACGCTGGTATACGACGAACCGCCGGATTGGATCCAACCCGTGCGACATACTTTGGGGGCAGTACTGTTGCGGGCCGGCCAGCCGATTGAAGCCGCGCAGGTTTACCGGGAGGACCTGCAGCGCTATCCCGAGAACGGCTGGGCGCTAATGGGGCTGCGCGACGCCCTCCGCCGCCAAGGCAACGACCCCGACGCAAGGATGGTGCATGCGCGTTTTAGGAAGGGCTGGGCTGACGCCGACGTCCAGCCACCCTCAACCTGCTACTGTCAGGCGGGACTGTGATCCTCTCGCCCGGCCGTAACTTAAGCAGCAGCAACATCGGGCAGCCAAGGTACTTGCCCGCGCGAGGACAGCGTGAAGCGAGAGCAATGTTCGGGGTGTGCTCGCTTATGTACTCCAACGTGAGTTCTGCGCGAACTGCGGCCATGAGGTAGTCGGACATTTGGTGCGCATGGCCTGCTGGGCTGATCCGCCTGCCTGTGGCCGGATCAATGAACCGGGCCTGCACCCCCTGCAAGGACATCGCCGGGTGCATCACTGAAATGATGACGCAGCCTGTCGCCCGGCAGAGCCGCCGCAGTTCCAGGAAGAACCTGTCCAAAGCCGCGATGTGATCCAGCACCAGGCAGCAGAACACGCGATCGAACCCAGCACGTGGCAGCGGGAACGGCTTGGTCAGGTCATGTCGGATGAACTCAACAGCTTGAGCGCCCGGCTTGGCCCGCGCGCGGTTGAGCATGGCGGCCGAGAAATCTACAGCGGTAACACGCGCTCCAGCCGCGGCCCACTGGAGCGCATGCCGGCCTGTGCCGCAGCCGATATCCGCCAGCACCAGACCCGCGACGTCACCGGTCAGGCCGGCGATATGTCGCTCCTCAAGCAGCACCAGCGGATTGTCATCCTCATCATAAAACGCAGCCCAGCGGTCGTAACCGACGCGCGTTGGCACGATTTCCATCTCGGCCGATGTGGGTTTCCTGTCGTCTGGTTGCAGTCGGTGCGTCACGTATCTCGCTCTCTTCTTCCAAAAGCGCCGCGAAAGGTCGAGCAGAATGTGCGCTCGTATCTGCCTGAGGACCTTCCAGCCCAAAGCCGCCATAATCCAGCGCTGGACATCCCTTTAGCAATTGTTAGATGCTTAAGCCACAATGAAGAGTGAACCCTTACCAGGCCAGCGATTGGCGCCGGAGGATTTCGACCACATCGTCCGGCTGACGCCGCTTGCGGCCATTGACCTCATTGTGCGCACCCCCGATCAGCGTATCCTGGTGGGCCGCCGCCGGAATGAGCCAGCTAAAGGGTCCTTCTTTGTACTCGGGGGCCGCATCACCAAGAACGAGACTTTGGCCGCCGCCTTCGCGAGAATCTCATTGGCGGAGCTGGGGGTGGAGAAGCGCATTGAGCATGCTCGTTTCCTGGGGGTGTATGAGCACATTTACGCCACCAACAACCACGAATTGGCCGGGTTCGGCACTCACTACCTGGTCCTGGCCTACGAACTGATATGTCCCGATCGAGACCTGCTGTTGCCCCTCGACCAGCATGGCGAATACGTGTGGCTGACCGTGCCAGAGCTGCTGCGCCACCCGGAGGTCCACGCAAACACCAAGGCCTACTTCACGTCCGGCGAACCGGTTAACTAACGGAGCGACCTCGTCGGATGGCTTTGCTTGTCAAGCGCTTTGAGGTTTGCAACGTTAGATCTATGAAGCAGTTCAGCCGCCTTCCACGACGTTCGTTCATCAAAGGCCTCGGCCTCACGGTGCCGGTGATTATGGGCGGGCCGGGCCTTGCGTTGGCGCAGAGCAACGCGGCATCGGTACTGCCAGCCCGGGCAACTAAGGGATTTGCCGACGAACCGCAGGCAGACCTCATAATCATCGGGGGCGGCTTGGGTGGTTGCGCCGCAGCCTTGGCGGCTGCGCGCAATGGCCTCCGAGTGATCATGACCGAGGAGACGGATTGGATCGGCGGCCAGCTAACGGCTCAGGCGGTCCCGCCAGATGAGAATCCCTGGATCGAGACGTTCGGCGGCACGCGCAGCTATCTCAATTTGCGCGCACAGATTCGTGACTATTACCTGCGGCATTTCCCCCTGACAGCTGCGGCGCGGGCCAACTCTTATCTCAACCCAGGCAACGGCTGGGTGTCCCGCTTGTGCCACGAACCGCGCGTTGCCTTGGCCGTTTTGAACCAACTCCTGGCGCCCTTCGTTAGCGGACAGCGGGTTCTTGTCTTGCTTCGACATAAGCCGGTGGGGGCCTCGACCAGCGGGGACCGTATCCAAGCAGTGCAGGTGCGCAGTCTTGAAACTGGTAACGAAGCTCTACTTCGAGCGCCCTTCTTCGTAGATGCGACCGAGCTTGGGGATCTTCTCCCGCTCACCAAAACAGAATACGTTACCGGCGCGGAATCCCAGAAGGACACCGGCGAGCCGCACGCGCCGGCCGAACCGGAGCCAAACAACATGCAGGCATTCACGTGCTGTTTCGCCATGGATTATCTGGCAGGCGAGGATCATACAATTGAAAAGCCCCGCGAGTATGGGTTTTGGCGCCGGTTTGTACCACCGATCCAGCCACCCTGGCCCGGCCCCTTGATCTCGTGGGCATACAGCGACCCTATCAGCCGCAAGTCCAAAAGCCTTGAGACCGACCCGGGAAAGGGCACCGGACTCTGGTCCTACCGGCGCATCGCAGACAAGTCCCAGTTCGTCGAGGGCACCTATCCGGGAGACATCAGTCTGGTGAACTGGCCGCAGAACGACTATATGCTCGGCAACCTCTGCGAGGTCAGCGCCGAGGAAGCCGCACGCCATCTTGCTCGCGCCAAACAACTCAGTCTGTCACTGCTCTACTGGCTGCAGTCTGAGGCGCCGCGTCCTGACGGCGGCACCGGCTGGAAGGGCATTCGCTTGCGGCCCGACGTGGTCGGCACGGAGGACGGGCTGGCTAAATACCCTTACATTCGGGAGAGCAGACGCATCCGGGCGGAATTTACAGTGACCGAACAGCACGTATCGACCGAGTTGCGCATGAAGGAAACCTCCACCAAACGGGAGGACGTGAAGGCAGCCGAGTTCAAAGACTCGGTGGGCATTGGCAGCTATCGCATTGACCTGCATCCCAGCACGGGCGGCAACAACTCAATTGACATCAGTTCCCTGCCCTTTCAAATCCCGCTTGGCGCGCTGTTGCCCCAGCGGGTCGAGAACCTAATGCCGGCCTGCAAGAACCTCGGCGTCACGCACATTACGAACGGCTGCTATCGTCTGCACCCCGTGGAATGGAACATTGGCGAAGCGGTGGGGGTGCTGGCGGCGTTTTGTATGACAAAGAAGCGCATCCCGCGCGAGGTTCGCAAACAAGGCACCCTGTTGAAGGAATACCAAAACCTGCTGACCGAGCAAGGAGTGCCGCTGGTTTGGCCAAAGGTCGGGCCAAGGTGAGGCGGTGAGAAGGTTCCATCAAGCCAACGGGACATTATGAGGCACAATGCGAAGTATGCTGTGGTCCTGGTAACTGCGCCGGACGTGGAAACAGCGCGCATGCTGGCAGGGACCGCTCTGAAAGCACGGTTGATTGCGTGCGCCAACCTGGTTCCCCAAATCGAATCGCACTATCGGTGGCGGGGAAAGATCGAGGCCGCGGCCGAGGTGTTGCTGATTATGAAAACCAGCGTCACCGGCCTGACGGCGCTGGAGAAGCTGATTGTGGCCCGGCACCCATACACCACGCCCGAGTTTCTGGTGCTGCCAATCCTCCGTGGCACCAGACGCTACTTGGATTGGGTGCAGAGTTCCGTAAAGGCCCCCATCCGGCGCCATTCATCTAAATTGGCGCCGTAGCCCTTATCTCGTTTCAGGCTTACGTCGTTCCCCTCAACCGGCTGGTGGTCAACTGAGGCGCCGCTTGCGCTACCCGTCCGGTTGAGGCAGATTCAAATCAGATTAACCGGGAAGATTATGTTGCATGAAATCGAACTCCAACAATATCCCAAGGAACTCAAACTGAAAGACGGGTCCACGTGCAAACTGCGCCCGTTGCGCAAAGAGGATGAACAGGGGTTCCACGAGTTCTTCCTGGCCGTACCTGAGGCCGAACGCATGTTCATCAAGCACCGCGTCATTGAGCCGCAGGTCATCCGGGACTGGTGCCAGAACATAAACTTGGGCCGCCACCTTCCACTGCTGGCATTAATGGACGGTAAGATCGTCGGGGATGCCACACTGCATCAGCAGCTCGGCGGCTGGAAGAGGCACATTGGCCGGGTCAGCGTGCTGGTGCACCCGAAATACCGTGGACGGGGATTGGCGCGAGCGCTGGTGAAAGAGATCGTCAGCCTGGCACGCGACCTCGGCCTGGAGAAGGTAGAAGCGGAATTTATCGGCGAGCAAGAGGCGGCCATAAAGATGTTCGCCTTGTTGGGCTTCAGCAATCTCGTTCGGCTGGAAAGTTATGTGAAGGACATGCAGGCCGTTCCCCACGATTACATCCTGATGGGCCTCAGTTTGAAGACGGACGAGGAATATGCAGGCGTGGGATGACACCTCCCGACAATTGTCCCAGCTGCGGCGCCGACGTTCCCCCGAACGCCCGGGCTTGCCCCGAGTGCGGGGCCGACGAGAACACTGGCTGGTCTGAGGCGGCGCGCACAGACAGCCTGGGCCTCCCTGACGATGCCTTTGACTACGAGGACTTCGTCAAACGCGAATTCAGCGCCAAGTCTGCCGTGCCGCACGGAAGCTCTTGGTTTTGGTGGGTGATTTCATTGCTGGTGGCGGCGGCCCTCCTCGCCTTGTGGTTGCGCTGAAGCGTCAAGCACTCTCCCGCACCCTCCCCGGAGTCCTCAATCCTTGGTGAGTTGCGGCACCAACTCACCCAGCGGTGAACTTCATTTCTACAACCCTGGCTCTAGAGTCCATCGAAGGATCCGTGGATATTGAGCTTAATCTCTAACGGACTGACAGCGGACAAGAGCGCGCAGCGCGTATGCATGAAGCTGCCGGAGGAGCGCAGGCATACGCGCTGGACGTGACGCTTCTGTAGGACTTTTCATTCGACAATTGGGCAGAGCTGGACTATAAATACCACCCAGGCGCGGTTGGGAAGCGCCCCTGGGCTGAGGAGGTCCGGGACAGCGTAATTAAGGCCCAATCATGGACTAATCATGCTCCAATCATGCTCCAATGATGCTATCAACACCGGGACAACACGCCGGCAACCCAATCCAATCCCGCGCGCCTTCATGCATACGACCTGAAAAGCGCGTGGAATCCAGGTTTTGCCCTTGAGCCACGCGGTGCTTTGACCTAATGGTAACGGAAACTCAGCTAGTCATGACAACACCCTCTGAAACCAATTCCCCTGGAAGTGCCCCCGCCGGCCAGCGCCTCATGTCAGTGGACGCTTTGCGCGGCTTTGACATGTTCTGGATCATCGGCGCGGATTCGCTGGTCTATGCGCTGCACCGCCTGACCCAAACCCGCCCCACCAGCTTCCTGGCGAGCCAACTGGAACACGCCGACTGGGCGGGCTTCCATTTCTACGACCTGATTTTCCCGCTGTTCGTGTTCATCGTCGGAGTGTCACTGGTATTCTCCCTCACGAAGGCCATCGAGCGGGCGGGGCGGACAGATGCCTTGAAACGTGTGTTCCGCCGAAGCGTGTTGTTGTTCCTGATTGGCATCTTCTACTCAGGCGGCCTGACGAGTCCTTGGCCGGACATTCGCTTGATGGGCGTGCTCAACCGGATTGCACTCGCCTATTTCTTTGCTGGGTTGCTGTTCTGCTTCTTCAAGCCGCGAGCCCTCGTGGCGATTTGCATGGGCATCCTCGCCGGCTACTGGGCCGTTATGACATTCGTGCCGATCCGCGACATCCAGATGACCAAGAGCAATCTCGTCCATCTGGCCGCGGAGGCAGGCGACGAAACGACTGTGGCGCTGTTCAAAGAGGCGCGCAATCCCTCCGCCATCAAGGACAGCCTGGCGTGGGCGGCGGCGGAGAAGTTCTATTATGCCACGACGAACCGTGTCTATGGCAAGTTTGACGCGGGACTCAATCTGGCCAATCACGTGGACTTCGAGTATCTACCCGCGCGCAAGTACGATGTCTTCTTTGATCCGGAAGGGCTCCTGAGCACGCTCCCTGCGGTAGCAACCTGCCTCCTGGGGGTGTTTGCCGGCTTGCTGCTAGGGAACCAGTCGCTTCCAGACAGGCAAAAGGTGGCTTGGCTAATTGCGTTCGGCATCGCCGCTGCCGGGCTCGGCTGGCTATGGGATTACCAATTCCCGGTGATCAAGAAGATCTGGACCTCCTCCTATGTGCTGGTGGCCGGCGGCTATAGCGCCATTCTGTTGGGCCTTTTCTACCTAATCGTAGACATCTGGCAGGTCCGGGCCTGGTGCCAGCCGTTTGTTTGGATGGGGATGAACTCGATCACCATCTACCTTGCCAGCAACATCCTCGGCGGCTTTCGCCGGCTCGCCGCCCGGCTTGCCGGGGGTGATGTGAAGATCTTCTTCGACGACCACGCGGCCAAGGGCTGTGGAGATATGGTGATTTCAATTCTCGGGCTGCTGCTGGCCTTCTGGTTCGTCCATTTCCTCTACAAGCGCAGAATCTTCCTGCGGCTCTAAAGACGCTTGCGGCGAGGCGATTGCAGATCAACCAATCTCCCGATAGCGGAAGCAACTGACTTCGTGGTCGTTGACCATGCCAACCGCCTGCATGAAAGCATAACAAATTGTCGGGCCGACAAATCGGAATCCACGCCGGAGCAAATCCCTGCTCAGCACGTTCGATTCGGGCGTTCGCACGGGAATCTGCTGGAGAGTCTTCCACGCATTCCGGATGGGCTGACCGTCTACGAAACGCCAGATGTAGGCGTCGAAACTGCCGAATTCCTCCTGAATCGCCAAAAACGCTTTGGCATTCCCGACCGCCGCAGTGATCTTCAGCCGGTTGCGCACGATACCGGTGTTGCCGAGTAGCCTCTTGATTCTGCCGGTGTTGTAGCATGCAACCTTCCGGGGATCGAAATGCTCGAAAGCGCGGCGATAGTTGTCACGCTTCTTGAGAATGGTGGACCAGCTCAGCCCGGCTTGGGCGCCCTCGAGTATGAGAAATTCGAATAGACTCCGGTCATCGTGCTGCGGAACGCCCCATTCCTGGTCGTGGTACTGGATGCTCAGCGGACTTTTGGCCCAAGCGCAGCGCGGCAAGGGACTCAAAGAATTGGGCGGGTTCATTCGGGCAGGAACATAGTCCGACGAACCTTGAGCCGCAACTTGACACTGGTGACCGCGGTTGCGCAGAATGAAATGCAATGCAATCATCGCCTGATACCAAGGGCTCGGCCCCACGAACGGCGGCCTCTTTCTCGCCAGCGAACACGGCCACTGAAGCCATCACCTTCTATCACTGGCTAGTGGTGTTCTTCGCCTCGTGCGGGTGGCTGTTTGACTGCATGGGCCAGCGGATCTTCGTGCTGTCACGAGAACCGGCCCTGAGGGAGTTGCTTGGAGCTACCGCTTCGGACGACAAGGTCAAATACTGGGGGGGCATTGCCACCCTGCTCATGATGGTCGGTTGGGCGACGGGCGGCATCCTCTTCGGCATGATGAGCGACCGATATGGCCGAGTAAAGGCGATGGTCACCACCCTGCTCGCCTACACGGTTTTCTCCGGGCTGTCCGGCTTCTCACGCTCGGGAATCGAGTTCCTGATTTATCGGCTTCTGTTTGGGTTAGGAGTGGGCGGGATGTTCGGCGCGGCTACTACGCTGGTGGCGGAGAGCGTGCCAAAGCATTTTCGCACTTTGGCGCTCGGCTCGATGCAGGCGCTGTCTGCGTTCGGTAATATGCTGGCCTCCGGGTTGAGCTTCAAGATCACTCCCGGCATTGAGGGTTTCTGGGGTTCCTACAGTGGCTGGCAGGTATTGTCCTTTGTCAGTGTTTTTCCTGCGGTACTGGCGCTTCCAATGCTGTTGTTCTTGAAGGAACCGCAAGCATGGATCAAGGCCAAGGCGGAAGCAGCAAGCGGCGGCTCGGCTAAACGAGTTGGATCTTTTGCCGATCTATTCCAGCATCCGCGCTGGCGCAAGAGCACATTAATTGGTATCTGCCTGGGAGTTGCGGGCATGGTTGGTTTGTGGGGGATCGCGTTCTTCTCGCCGGAGCTGATCACCACCGCCTTCCAGAATCGCCCCATGCAGGTCGGAGAAGTCCTCCAGCCGGCCGAACTCTGTGCCGCCTTGAAATCTCCAGCCAACCCGGCCATCAGCCACCTTAAGGCAAAGCTCTCGCCCGATGTGGTGACGCAGTTGGAGAGCGTCGAAAGCGGCAAGGAAGTCGCACCTGCGACCGTGCAGGCTCTGGTGGCGGACCTTAACCGTGTCATCCAGCAGGACAACCTCCACGACCAAGCGGCCTTCCAATCCGTGGAACTGAAAAAGGGAACCCGCAACCTGATCCAGCTCGTTCAGAAGGGCGGCCAGAAACAAAACATCATCTCGCTCAACCGCCAACTGGTGGAACACCTCTTCCCCGGCGCCATTCGCGAGTTGCAGCAGACCATTGATAAGACCCGCAGCCGCGGCACACTTCTGCAGGACGTGGGCGCGTTGCTCGGAATGTTGGCGTTCACGTTCGCCGCCGCCTGGTTAAGCCGCCGCACAGCCTTTCTCGGCGCATTTGTCCTTTGTCTCTGCTCAGTGTCGTATGTCTTCTATGCGCTGAAAACGGAGACCGATGTGCTCTGGATGCTGCCGCTGATGGGCTTTGCAACGCTGTCGTGCTTTGCGGGCTACTCGATCTACTTCCCCGAGATCTTTCCCACCCGCCTGCGCGGGACTGGGGTTGGCTTCTGCTACAACACCGTCCGCTATCTCGCGGCGCCCTTTCCATTTATGCTGGGCTGGTTGAGCACACTAATGCCCTTCCGCACCGTTGCCGTCATTATGTCCGCGATTTACTTGGTAGGGATTGTGGCATTGATTTGGGCACCAGAAACCAAGGGTCAGCCCTTGCCGGAAGACTAAGAGTCAAACAGACCCGCTGTCCGCTTTCCAACGGGCAAGGCATGCTGCCGCCATTTCGGCGAAGAGCCAAGTGTAGTCTCGTCGTGTCGAGGGAGTTGAATGCCAGGGCCTGACGATGGCAACCCCTTTCGTGAACTTATCCAAGCCAGTCGGTTCAGGTGCCAGCACTCACGCTGGGCAGATGCTCACGTAAGCCAGCTATGAACACCCGAGACTCTCGCCACAGTTGAGGCACTTGTAGCAGGCACCATTCCGCACAGTAACGTGGCCACAGTTCGGACAAGCGGGCGCATCCTGTTGAAAGTGCGCCACGGAATCACTAATGGTCTTAACGCTGCGCTCGGGAGGCGTGGGTTTGGCGGTTGAATGTCCCTTCCCATTGCCACCGTGGGCGGGGTTCTTATCCACAATTTCAGTATCCTCCGCAATAGCCAAGTCCGGCACGGGCCGATTCACCTTCTTCTTGACTTCCTCCTGCAACCCCGGGATCGCCAGTTCCGGTTGGTTGCGATTTGGTGAATTGGCTTCCCGAAAACCGGGCACGAATTGCACCGCCATCCACCGGAACACGTAATCCGTGATTGAAGCAGCGTTCCGGATATCAGGATTCTTCGTGAAGCCCGAAGGCTCGAAGCGCACATGGGCGAACTTCCGAACCAAGGCCTCCAAAGGCACACCATATTGCAGTGCCAGGCTCGTCAAGGTGCCGATGCCATCCATCAACCCGCCAATGGTCGAACCTTCTTTGGCCATTGTGATAAACAACTCTCCCGGCTGACCGGATTCAAACAGACCGACGGTCAGGTACCCTTCGTGGCCGGCAATGTCGAACTTGTGGGTGATGGCAGTGCGCGTGTCCGAAAGGCGGCGGCGCAACGGCTTGCCCGCCTGTGCGGCGAGGTCGGTGACTTCAGCTTCCAGATCCTTGACCCGCGCCTCGAGCACGGAAACGTCCGCAGTAGGTGCCTTGTCCCCACCTTCGCTCGTGCGTTTTGTATTCAACGGTTGCGAACGCTTTGAGCCGTCTCGATAGATAGCCACGCACTTGAGGCCCATCTTCCACGCCTGCACGTAGGCATCGCGAATGTCCTCGACCGTGCTTTCATTCGGCATATTGACCGTCTTGGAAATCGCTCCGCTGATGAAGGGCTGCACGGCTGCCATCATTCTAAGGTGGCCCAGGTAATGAATGCTTCGCTGGCCACGGTACGGCTTGAATGCGCAATCAAACACCGGCAGATGCTCAGGCTTTAACCCGCTCTTGGTGGTCTTGCCACCCTCTACAACGTCTTCAATTGTGTCGTACTTCTTGATATGCGCGATGATGCGCTCCGATTCCGGAGCGCCGTAGCCCAGGCGGCGCAACGCTTCGGGCACCGTGCGGTTGACAATGTTCAACATTCCGCCACCGGCCAGCAGCTTGTACTTGACCAGCGCGATGTCAGGTTCGATTCCCGTCGTGTCACAATCCATCAGGAAGGCAATGGTGCCGGTCGGCGCCAGCACGGTCACTTGCGCATTCCGATAACCGGAGGCGCGGCCTCGGACAAGCGTCTGCTCCCACGTCTTGCGCGCTTCGTTCTTCAGGTAGTCAAATTCCTGGCTCGGCTGTATCTGCTCCACCGCCTCGAGGTGCTGCTGGATCACGCTTAGCATGGATTCCACGTTGTCCTCGGCCTGCGGCGACGTGACATGGGCACACCGAGCATCTCGATAACCCTTGAATGGACCCATGACGCTGGCAATTTGGGCCGATTGCTCATACGCATGGCCTGTCATCAGCGCAGCAATCGCCCCAGCCAGCGCACGGCCCTCGTCCGAGTCGTAAGACAGGCCGTAGCTCATAATGAGCGAGCCAAGGTTGGCGTAGCCGAGGCCAAGTGTGCGAAAGATGTGAGAGTTCTCGGCGATTTCCCGCGTCGGATAGCTCGCGTTGTCCACGAGGATCTCCTGCGCGGTAATGAAGATCCCCACCGCCGCCTTGAATGCTTCCACATCGAACACTCCATCCTCACGCTTGAACTTCATCAGGTTCAGCGAAGCGAGGTTGCAGGCCGTGTTGTTGAGGAAGACATACTCCGAGCAGGGGTTGGTCGAGTGAATCGGCTCGGTGCCTTTGCAGGTATGCCATTTCTGGATCGCCCCATCGTACTGCAGACCAGGGTCCCCGCACACCCAAGCACCCTCAGCGATCTTGTGGAGCAGAGCGCTGGCATCCTTTTTCTCCAGCGGCTTGCCGGTCGTAACCGCGCGCGTCCACCACTCCCTGCCCTCTTGGGCGGCTGTCATAAACGCATCACTGACTCGAACGGAAAGGTTCTCATTCTGGTACATGACGCTGCCGTAGGCATCGCCATTGTACGAGCCGTCATACCCCTGTTCGATAAGCGCCCAGGCCTTCTTCTCTTCCTTCATCTTGGCCTCAATGAACTCTTCGATGTCACCGTGCCAGTCACGCAAGGTGTTCATCTTGGCCGCCCGGCGCGTCTTGCCGCCGGACTTCACCACGTTCGCCACCTGGTCATAAACCTTCAGGAAAGAAAGCGGGCCGCTGGGGCGGCCACCGCCGCTGAGCTTCTCCTTGCTCGAGCGAATGGGGGAAAGATCCGTGCCAGTGCCGGAGCCGAATTTGAAGAGCATCGCCTCGCTGTAGGCCAGATGCATAATAGACTCCATGTTGTCCTGAACTGACTGAATGAAACAGGCGCTGCATTGCGGGTACTCGTACTGCGTCTTGGCCCGCTCCGCGCGGCCAGTTCGGGGATTGCAGTACCAATTGCCACGGCTCGAGGCGTTGCCGATCTGGTAGTGGTGGTAGAGCCCGACATTGAACCAAACCGGCGAATTAAACGCCCCGTACTGGTTTAAGCACAGCCAGGTCAGCTCATCGTAAAAGACCTCGCCGCCAGACTTAGTGAAGTAGCCGTCCTTGACCCCCCAATCCGCTGTGGTGCGGCAGATGCGATGAATAAGCTGGCGCACGGAGGTTTCTCGCTCCGCTGTGCCTTGCTCACCGTAAAAATACTTGGCGACAACCACCTTGGTGGCCAGAGGCGACCAGGCCTTAGGCACCTCAACGTTCTCCTGCTTGAAAATGACCTTCCCGGCATCGTCGGTTATTTCAGCGGTCCGGCGCTCCCACTCGACCTGGTCGAATGGACTCACTCCTGGCTGGCTGAAAGTCCGCTGAATAGGGAGCGATTTTCTCCCCCCTGGAGCAGCGCTCTTGGGTGAGCGCGCTGTGGTGATAGTCCCAGGCCGGCGTCGGCTGTGGGAGGGCGCATCGGTCAAAGCATGTTCGCTAGCGACAATCATTTTACTCTGTAAGCTGATGGTCTGCCGTAGGTACCTGCTGACCGACTTTCAACGAAATACCCGGCAGTTTTTGTTCAAATTTGGCTATTTCCTGAGCATTTCGGCCCCTCGGCGGGACCTGGGTCATCCCCAATTAGTTGGGTAACGCGGGTAACTCTACTACCACCGGTTGCGTTAACAAGAAAATTCTTCAAAATTCTTTCTGCAGTCATGCTTACCGCAAAAATAACACCGACTTTGCAGCCCTGCAAAGCCCTTGCCCAGCTCGCCAAATCCTTGCGCTCAGCTCCGGTCTGGGCCTGTGCTGCGGCGTCAGGCAGATCGACAAAGGCTGTTCTTGCCCCGCGGCAGTTTTCCTAAATCCCTCCCCAAGCCCCGTTCCCAACTGCTGCTGGAGCTGGCTAACTCGATCGGCCAAGCCCCTAATGCGAGGCATGCTCGCTCCGGCGCTTGAACTTCCGAACCGGTTCAACGGGCTTCGGGCGCGGTTTCGCGACCAGCACTATGGGGCATCCCTCATAACCAAACGAAGAGCGCATCCGATCGGCAAGGTACTTCCTATACTGGTCGGAAAAGAGTTCATCGCGGTTTACGAATAGCAGAAACGTCGGCGGCGCCTGTTTGACCTGCGTTGCGTAGAAGAACTTAAGGCGGTGGCCTTGAGCACTGATGGGTTGGCGGTGTTCAACGGCATCGCGCAGGGTTCGATTCAGGATTGCCGTCGAGATGGTCTGTTGCAGTTGGGCGGCAACGTAGCGGACCGCTTCGAGCAGGCGATCGAGGTTGAAACCCGATAGGGCCGAGGTGAATATCACCGGCGCATAGTCGAGGAAGAACAAACGTTCCTGCACCCATTCGCCGAACTCGGCAAGGGTGGTCATGATGTGGGCTGCATTCCGGTACTTTCTTTGTCGTCGGCGCTCGATTTCCTCCTGGCGCGCCTGGCGAACGGCGTCGTCCATCAGGTCCCACTTGTTCATCACCACAATGCATGCCTTGCGTTCCTCCACAATCCGGTCGGCGATCTTCTTGTCCTGCTCCGTGATTCCGGATTCCGCGTCGAGCACGAATAGGGCGATGTCGCACCGGGCGATGGACTGTTCAGCCCGCTTAACACTGAAGAACTCTATCGAGTCGTCAACACGCCGGGTCTTGCGCAGGCCGGCCGTGTCAATCAGCACATAACTCTGCCGCACGCCCTCGGTTTCAACCTCGAATGGCACGTCCACGGCGTCTCGCGTCGTGCCCGGAATTGGACTCACAACGACTCGTGCGGATTTCGTTAACGCATTGATGATGGAAGACTTGCCCACATTGGGGCGGCCGACGATCGCGAGCTTGAGAGGGGCGCGAGCTGTGTTAGGCAAGGCGTGATCCGCGTCGAGATCCTCAGGCCCGGCCGGGATTCCGACTCTGACCTCGGCTTTGATTTCCGCCATCGCCGCTTTCATCAGTGGTTCAATCCCTTCGCCATGTATCGCACTGACGGGAAAGAGCTGCTCAAAACCGAGTTCGGAGAATTCCACGACGCCAGCTTCCATCCGCTCGGAGTCCACCTTGTTGACGGCGACCAGGACCGGCTTGCCGCCGCCGCGCAACCGTGCGGCGGCTTCGCGGTCCAGCGGCACCACGCCTTCCTGAACGTTGACCACCAGAATGATGACATCGGCCGCCTCGACAGCCAACTCAACCTGCTCCATCGCGGCTTTGACAATGACATCAAGCGCCTTTTCGCGACGCAGCAAACCAATGCCGCCGGTATCCACGAGGGTGAATGGCTGTCCGCCCCATTCCAGCTCCGCCGTGATGCGGTCACGGGTGACCCCAGGCTGATCATGCACAATGGCGATGCGCCGGCCCGCGATGCGGTTGAACAGAGCCGATTTGCCGACGTTGGGCCGGCCGACGATGGCGATCAGCCCCGGCATAACTCAATTTCGGGCATCCGGAACCGTCTGATTTGGGTAAGAACCAGTCTCATGCGTGATAGACGGTAGGGGAAGATCCCCTGCAAAGCCATTACAAATGCTGCGCGACATCTCGCCGAGCTGCTGAGGGGCACTCCACGGTTGCCCGCACTCTACTTCGCCTCAGGCAAATACAAGTCGGCTATCCGGTGGGGTAATTCAGCGATGTTGGCTTCATCGCGGTTTGTAAGGATGATAACGGTGAACTCCCGCTCTGGGAAGCGCGCAAGCCGCGTGGTGAAGCCCACGCTGGTGCCGCTATGGTAGATTTCCCGCATTCCGCGGTACTGCGTGACATACCAACCGAAGCCGTAGGAAGTGTCTGGCCGGTCGGTGACAGGGCCCGGGGTAAAGGCGAGCTTGAGCGTTCTCTTGCTCACGAGCTTGTCGGTATAGAGGGCCTGGTCCCACCTGCAGAGGTCGGTAACCGACGAGTAGATGCCGCCATCCCCCAACACGGAGCTGGTCAGGTTTTGGTCGGTGCGCTTGAAGCGGCCCGCGTCGGACGAGTAGCCGTAAGCGCGGTTGGGGACCACCGAGAGACCGCGTTCGTAGGCCAGAGTGCTGGTCATGCGCAACGGGCGGAAGATGTTCTGCCGCAAGAAGTGAGCAAACGTGTTGCCCGAGCGCTGTTCCACTACCAGCGCCAGGAGCGCGTAGGCCGAATTACTGTAGCGGTATTTGGTTCCAGGCGAAAAGTAGGTCTTGTCCTGTTGCATCAACAGCCGCAACACGTCGCGGTCGAGCACCGGGATCTCCGTGCCCTTGGGGATGAGATCCTCGTAGTCGAGCAGGCCCGAAGTGTGATTCAGCAGGTGGCGCAAGGTGATCTCGCGTCCATAGGCCGGGAACTCAGGCATGATGTCGGTCAAATGCTCGTCGAGCGAGAGCTTCTTGCGCTCGGCCAGGATCAGCACCGACATGGCGGTAAATTGTTTGGTGACCGAGGCGAGACGGAAGTTCGTTTCGGGATCGCAAGGGGTCTTCTCCTCGATATTAGCCAGGCCGTAGCCCTTGGCCGCCAACACCTTCCCGCGATGGATAACCATTACGCTGGCACCGGGCGAACCGGGTTGGTTATAGTCCTGGAACAAAGCATCGAGCTTGGGCGTCAGCGTCTCAGCTCGGTCAAAGGCGGCATGGGCCGATAGCGTCATAGTAATTGAGAGCAATAGCCGGATGAACACCCCGGCAGTATTGCAGATCCTCCACTGAGTTGTCACGGCTTGTGCTTCCCCCCGTTCACCCACCAATTACCATCGGCCAGGGAAGCTTCGAACCACAGCATTTCAGCTTCCCCCGCCCCGCCTCCCGCGTTACAGCAGCATCCTGGCGGCATCCGGGAGCCTGAATGTCCGGCCGGCGACGTATTTCCTCAGTGCCGCAGTGATCCACTCCCTGGAGGCGCTGACCCTCCGCAGCGCCAGTTGGACCCCATCCCCCTGATCGCTCAGTTCGTACTCCTCCACGCTGATAACAATGTGCGAGGTCTCCCCCTTCAGCTCCAGTTCTGCCCGCATCGCCCTTTTGCTGGTGTCTATCGCAAGCTCCGTTACCACACCAAAGTCGGCTATCTCCTGGTTGATATAGGCCTTGATGGCCGTCTGCAAGGCCGCTTCCTTCAGCGAGGTGAGTGGATTAATCATATCGGTTCGATAGAGCACTCTTTATGCGGCGCGAGCGGACAATAGGAACCGTCAGCGTTTTTGGGCCAGATCCACGCAGATAATCTCCTGGTCGTTGCGCGCATAAACACGCCGGTTGGCAAAGGCCGGATGCGACCATACCACTGGCCGGCCGCAATCCTTGTTCGCGGGTTCGATCAGGTGAGCGCGGCTGATCTCCTCGTAGCCGATCGGGCTGAGCTTCGCGATGATGAGATCGCCTGCCTCGTTGAACAGGAAGAAGCGGTCACCGTTCTTCACAATGAAGGCATTGGCCCAACGGACCGAACCACCGGAGGTCGTAGCCGCGAATGTCTCCCACATCCGCTCCCCCGTTTCCATGTTCAGGCATCGCAATTGCCCGTAGCTGCATACGCCGTAAATGTGCCCGGCTTCGAGGAACGGCGTGCACATGACAGCGTTGAGGTGCGTTGTCTCCTTCTCGCTCATTTTTAACGTGCGCCATGCGGTAACCGCGCCGGGTTTCGCCGAGTCAAGCCGCAGCATCAGCGAACCATTGTAGAACGTGGTGAAGAAGAGCCGGTCGCCCAGTTTGCGCGGCGTGGCGAGGGTAACGCCAAGGCGCGACTTGAAGGGCACCGACCAATAGACCAGGCCGGTTTCCGGGTCGAGCGAACTGACCGCTTCCGGATGCCAAAGTATGACCTGCCGTCTGCCACCTGCCTCGCACAAAATCGGTGAGCTGTAGCCCGGCTCCTCGGCGCTCAATGCCCGCCAGATTTCCCGGCCGGTATGCTTCTCAAACGCGAGCACCGTCGTGCCCGCACCGCCCGCCAGGCAAATCAGCCGCTGGCCTTCCACCAGCGGATGGCCTGCGAATCCCCACATTGGCGCTTGGATGCCAAGCTCCCCCTTGAAGTCCCGCGACCAAAGGACTTCGCCGCTAACCGCGTCCAGGCAGATGAGCTTTCCTTCGGCTCCCAACGTATAGACTTTGCCCTCGCTGACTGTCGGTGTGACACGCGGCCCCGCGGGATAGCTAATAGTGTAAGGACATTCGTATTGATGTTCCCAAAGGACTTCCCCGTCCGTTTCCCGCAGGCAAAGCACCCGCTCGACACTGCGCGGGGCGCCGCGATCGGACAAGTCGCCTGAACGGTTGGCGGCCGGAATTCGCTGCCGGTCGGCGACATAGACTCGCCCCAGGGCGACGCTCGGGCCAGCGTAGCCTCCGCCGACTTTCGTGCGCCAGCGGACGGGGAGGCGGTTTGTGGGGAATTTCTCGACGATGCCGGCCTCGCGCCAGACAGCGTCGCGCCTGGGGCCAAGCCATTGCGGCCAGTCGTCAGCGAACAGGTGAGCCCCGAAGAGAGCCCAACCGCACAGCACGCCCAAACCAATGCTCCGCATCCGGTGCACGGCTGCAAACTCTGACTCCAAACTTCCGTCCTCAGTCCAGCGGCGTCAACTCAACCCGCCGGAACTGCACCAATCCCCCCTCCGACTGGATTCCCACCGGTCCCGACACCACCTGGAGTCCATTGACCTGATTGACCAGCTTGCCGTTCACCCAGACCTGGCAGGTCGTGCCTTGCGTCAGGATTTCCACCCGATTCCATTCGCCGGGAGGGTTCTCAGCATCCAGCGTCTTGGCGACACCGGCGATGTCGCCCGCGACCGCGTGCTTCTTCACCTCGAAGAAACGGGGCTGGCCCGCCGCGATGGATTTGCCTTGCAGCCCAATCACATCGCCCGCGCTGCCGTGTTTCAATTGCACCTCGTAGGTGCAGGGCAGAGGCTTAAAGGGTTCAGTAAGGCGGGTGAAGATGCCGCTGTTGCTGGGTTCAGTGCCCGGCGGCCAACGATACTCGACCACCAATCGAAAATTGGTCACCGCAGGACCTCGATATAAGAAGCCCAGCGGTTTGCCCTGGCAGGTTAGCACACCGTCTTGCACGCTCCACACCCGGCTCATACTGACGTCGGGCTCAGCGAGCACATATTGCCAGCCGCCAAGGTCTTTCCCGTTGAACAGCTCGATGCCGTGTTTAGGCTGCGCGGGAATTGAGCACGAAGCGACTCCAAGCAGGAGCAGCCCGCCACACAGCGCGTGAATCCAGAGGTCTCTCATCTTCTTTGTCATAAGGTTGTGGCTGCCAGTATGCGCCATCCGCCTCCAAATCAAAGCTGATTCAGCCGTTAAGGGGCACATCCCGAGTGAATAGCCGCTCGTGCTGCCGTGGTTTGGGGAGGTAATCACCCGGAGGCCGATCGGGATAGGTCACCAATTGGTCAGTCGCTTCCAGCACGGGCCAGAATGCTCCTTCCGCCCAAGGGCTGGGGTGAGGAGAGAGCCCGCCCCCGCTTGCGTCATTCCTGCAGGTTCAGGAGTATGTTGCCGAGGATGCGGGGTGTCAATAGAGTGGCAGAGGATGACGAGCACTTTCAGGGCGCTACCGAGGCGGCTTTACGAACCGTCGGCGGCGGCAGTGGCGCCAGCGTTGCTGGGGCATTGGCTGGTACGGCGGACGGCGGACGGGCTATGCGGCGGGCTGATCGTGGAAACGGAGGCGTATTTGGCAGACGATCCCGCCTGTCATGGCGCACCGGGGCCCACAGCGCGCAACCGAGCGATGTTTGGAGAACCCGGGCACGCTTACGTTTACTTCATTTATGGCAACCACTACTGCATGAACGCTGTCTGCCGTCCGGCAGGTGTGGCGGAGGCAGTGCTCATTCGGGCGGTAGAAACCAACCTCGGCGAGAAGCTCATGCGGGAGCGGAGGCCGGTCGAGGCCACGCGGAACCTGACCAACGGTCCGGGAAAGCTGTGCCTGGCGATGGACATTGAACGCGACCTCGATGGGGCGGACCTGTGCAATGCACAATCGCCAGTGTTCATCGCCAGGAACCCCGCGGCGGCGAGGTTCCGCCGAGAGCGGGGACCGCTAGTCGCGACCCGGCGGGTCGGGCTGACAAAGGCGGCGGATCTTCCCCTGCGATTCTACCTAGCGGGAAGCGCGTTCGTATCGCAGCGGAAGCTCGGGCAGAGCAGATGATTAACTACGGATTAGCCGGAAAACACGGATAACGTAGTGATTTCGCATACCCACTAACCCGAATCGCCTGCCCATAGCGCAGAAACTACCCCAGCCACTATCGCTGGGAATCGTCTTTCCGGGCAGGTAGGTTCCAGACCCGCGCCGCAGGCCGGCTCAATCTGGCCACTCCTGCCATCTAACGCCCGGAATACTGGTTCCGACTGTCTCCCACATGCAACCCGGCTACAGCGATGGGACGGTGGCAATCCGGCGGGACCCCGGTGTGGTTCCCATGGGGGTCGGGCCCCATGGGAACCACACCGGATTATAACGAGCTTCACAAGGTTGCCACACCGGGACATCCGGCTGTCGCACCTATGCTGGGTAACCACCACTGTCCCAAAACTGGACACACTACAGATGTCCTCCGGGACGGCAATCCGGGGCAGCTTACTCGCAGGAGGCAGCATTCTTGAGGCTAACACCCCTTTCTGAGGCAAATCGATGGTCAATTGCCCCAGGGATTGAGCTGGACGGATGCGGCGGGATAGTGGAAAATGCGCACCAATACCTCACTTGGAGGAATCTACGCTTTATGGAACAGAAGATATTAGACCTGCTTAAGCGGCCGAATTATACGCCGTTGAATCCCGCAGAGTTGCGGGCACGGCTCGGGCTGCGCCGCAGCCAGCAAAGGGAACTAGAACACGTTCTGGCCCGGCTGGAGCGGAATGGCCAAATCGCGCGCATTAAGCAGGGGAACCGTTACGCGCTGCCGCTGGCTGCCGACCTTGTGCCAGGACGGATTCGGATGAACCGGCAAGGAGTCGGCTTCGTCGAAGCAGACGACCCGAAGATTCCTACCATCCGGGTTCCTTTCGATGCCACGTCCACGGCGATGCACGGGGACCGCGTCTTGGTCCGACGGGATGCCCTCCCCCGCTTCCCGCGCCGCTCCGGGGCGGAGGAGGTCACTGGCCGGGTGGTGCGTGTTTTGGAGCCGGCGCGGACCCGACTGGTCGGTACGCTGCAGCGCGGCAAGCGGTTCCTTCATGTCATCCCGGATGACCCGCGCATCACGCACGACATTTATGTCACGCCACCTCGCAATACCGGGCGCCCGGCCCAAGCGGGGGATAAGGTGGTGGTCGAGCTGCGCGAATGGAAGTCGCGCCACGCGAATCCGGAGGGCGAAATCATCGAGGTGCTCGGCCCGCCCGACGCCGAAGGGGTGGATATGCTTTCGGTCATTCGCCACTACAATCTGCCGTTGCATTTCCCGAAACGGGTGTTGCAGGAGGCCCGCTCAATTGGCCAGGAGGTCAGGCCGGCTGAAAGGACCGGGCGGGTAGATTGCCGCGCGCATCAAGTGGTCACCATTGACCCTGAAGATGCCAAAGATTTTGACGACGCCATCTGTCTGCAACAGAGCGAACCCGGCTATTGGAAGCTATGGGTGCACATTGCCGACGTTTCGCACTATGTAAAGCCAGGAAGCGCGCTCGACGAGGAAGCAGCCCGGCGCGGGAATTCGACCTATCTGGTGGACCGCGTGGTGCCGATGCTCCCGGAGGCCTTGAGCAATGAACTGTGCTCGCTCAAGCCGCAGGTGGAGAGGCTGACGAAGTGCGTCGAATTCCTGCTCTCGGCTGACGGGCAGGTGCGGAGGACGCAGTTCTACCCCGCGGTGATTCGTTCGCAGCGCCGTTACAATTACCCGGAAGTACTGGCGCTGTTGCAGCGCCGGCCGCAGGATCCACTTGAGCGGATGCTGCACGACGCCAACGGGCTGGCCCAGACGATCCGCCGGGCCCGGTTCAAGGCCGGATCGCTGGACCTTGACTTTCCTGAGACCAAGATACGCCTCGACGCCCGCGGGCGGGTGCTGCGTCTCGAGAAGGTGGAGAATGACATATCCCACCAGCTCATCGAAGAGTTCATGCTGCTGGCCAATGAAGCTGTCGCCGACCGGCTGATGGCGTTAAGACGTCCAGCGATTTACCGTATCCACGAGCCCCCGGACGACAAGCGACTCCACGAATACCGTGAAGAGGTGCTGAGCCATCACGTTCAGTGCGGCAACCTTTCGAACCGCCGTGAAGTGCAGAAGCTGCTGGAGAAGCTCAACCGCCTGCCGGTCGGCCAGGCGCTCAAGATCGGCTTCCTCAAGTCGCTCATGCGAGCGCGCTACGCGGTCGAGCCGCTCGGCCACTACGGGCTGGCCAAGAAAAAGTACGCGCACTTCACCTCGCCGATTCGGCGTTATGCCGATCTGGTGGTGCATCGCGCCCTATTCCAGCCGCCGGGCCAGCCATTGGCCGTCGGATCGCTGAAAGAAGTGGCGGATCATATCTCCGAGACGGAGCGGAACTCTGACGACGCGGAGCGCGACAGCCGCGATGTGAAGATGTTCGCGTTTCTGAGTGCGCAGCTTAAGTCAGGGCATCCCCCACGGCACGAGGCGCTGGTCACCGATGTGCGGAACTTCGGGTTCTTTGTGGATGTGCCCGGGCTGGGGATGAGCGGGCTGGTGCCGCTCTCGGGGTTAAGCGACGATTTCTACCAGTTTGAGGCGGCGCGCGGCCAACTGCTGGGCCGACGCACCCGGCGGGTGTTCAAACTGGGCGACAAGGTCGCAGTGCAGGTGGCAAAGGTGGACACGTTCAAACGCCAGGTGGACTTCAAACTGGCAATGCCTGCGGGCGCCAGAGCTGCCGGGCAGCCTTCGTCGGCTGGGTCCGCCACTTCGCATCGCTCAGGTGGCCGGCGCCAGCGGGCCTTTTGAAAGCGTCTTTACAGTTTCCACCTGCTTGATGAGCCAGTCACGTTTGACCTTGGTCAGGCGCAAACGCAGCTCCTGCAAGAAGACTTCCTTTTCACCCGAGACACGCGCCTCGCCCGTGACATAGACTTCCGCTGAAGTCTTGTCAGGTGCCAGGATGACTTTGATGTCAGGAAGCCGGATGGTGAGGTTCCTGCCGGCGCGCCGGACCGCCAGCGCACCCTGCATCAGCTCGTCCCGCCCGCTGAAGGTGTGGTGGACCCCGGGCACATCGAGCGTGACCTCGACATCGGGGGTGAAATACGCGGCCAGCGAACTGGCAGTCCACGCCTGGGCCACGAGCCCCTGGTCCGAGGAGTGGGACGCGGCCTTGGCCATCTCGTTCAAACGCTTCTTAATGATCTTCTCCGGGTTGGGATAAAAAACGCTCCAGGCCCAAAAGCCCAGCGCGGCCAGCGCGGCCAAGAGGATAATTCGAATGGTCCACTCTTTCATAAGAGCACTTTGCCAAGGATCAGAGCGCGTGGCGCACGGCCTTGCGCATGCAATTCCCGCTGGTTGTCACGGTTGTCGCCGACAACGTAGTACTGGTCGGGCCCCACCAGCACAGGTTCGTGCTCCCAGTCGCACGGGAATTTGACATAGGGTTCCTCCAGCAACTTGCCGTTGACCAATATCCGGCCGCCATGGAAAACCAGGGTCTCCCCCGGCATGGCAACGATGCGTTTCAGATACATCCGGTGCCCGCCGGCCAGCAGGCGGACCGCTACCACGTCTCCGCGTTGCGGTTCACGGAACAGGTACGCCAGCCGGTTGACGAGGTTGACCCCATTCTCCCGGTAGGTGGGCAGCATGCTCCCGCCATCTACGCGAACGGGCAGCAGCACATAGCGGAAGACGATCAATGAAACCGCGGCGAGCACGACAATGCGCACCACGGTGCGCTTGGGATTGCGCCCGATGAGCACCCGCTGCAGCCAACCGGCCCCTGGCCCCGCCTCGTTGCTTGTTGCCATACCGATTATTCGTCTGTCGTCAGCGCTCAGTTCTGCTGCGCTGGAAGCCGCTACTCCACCGCAGCCGACTGGGTGCCGACAACCCAAAAATGTGCTTGTCGCGTCAGATTGGCAAGCGTAGGAAAGAGCCATGCGCATTACCACGCTTCGCTCTTCATCGCTGACGCGTCGCCAATTTCTCTATTACTCTGCCCTGGCGGCCAGTGCAACGGCGCTGACCCGCCCGGTGTTTGCCCGCCTCAAGTCACGCCGCGTTTCAGCCAATGAGAAGCTCAATATTGCCATCATTGGCGCCGGCGGGCGAGGCGCAGCCAACACCAACGAGGTCAAGAGCGAGAACATCGTGGCGCTTTGCGATGTGAACGAGAACAACCTGAACGCGGCGGCGGCCAGGTACCCGCAGGCCAGAAAGTTCGTGGACTTCCGTAAGTTGTACGATGCGAGCAAGGACATTGACGCGGTGGTTGTATCCACGACGGAGCACACGCACGCCTTTGCGGTGATGCCGGCCATCCAGCTTGGCAAGCATGTGTACTGCGAGAAGCCGCTTGCGCACAGCGTCTGGGAAGCCCGGCGGATTGGCGAGGCCGCCACCAAGGCCGGCGTCACCACGCAGATGGGCACCCAGATTCATGCGGGCAACAACTACCGGCGCGTCGTGGAACTCATTCAGACGGGAGCGATTGGGCCGGTGCGCGAGGTTCATGTGTGGGTATCCCGCGCCTGGGGCGACGGCGGCCGGCCGGAGCAGGCCGTGCCGGTTCCGCCGCACCTGCACTGGGACCTTTGGCTCGGCCCCGCGCCGGAGCGGCCGTTTCATCCCAGTTATGTCGAAGGGCAGCCGCGTTGGTACAAGTATTGGGACTTCGCGGGTGGGACGCTGTCAGACCTGGGGAGCCATTGGATTGACCTGCCGTTCTGGGCCCTCAAGCTGCGGCACCCGGTCACGGTCGAAGCCTTCGGGCCGCCGGTCAGTCCTGAAACGGCGCCCGCCTCATACCACCTCACCTACGAATACGGCCCCCGGGGCGACTTGCCTCCCCTCAAGTTGACATGGTACCAGGGTGAGGACAAACCCGCGCCGCTGACCGAGAAACGGATTCCCCAGTGGGACAACGGAGCCCTTTTCATCGGCGACAAGGGAATGCTGCTCGCCGATTACCAGAAGCACATCCTGCTGCCGGAAGACCAGTTTGCGGACTTCAAGCGTCCGGAGCCGTTTATCCCTGACTCAATTGGCCATTGGAAGGAATGGATCGAGGCCTGCAAGACCGGCGGGCCGACAACGTGCAACTTCGATTACGCCGGCGCACTGACCGAAGCGAATCAACTGGGCAACGTGGCCTACCGCACGGGCAGGAAGATCGAGTGGGACCCCGTGAGGCTCAAGGCCAAGGATTGCCCCGAAGCCGAGCGCCACATCCGGGGCAACTATCGAAAGGGCTGGAAGCTGGCGTGAACGAGGCAGCCCTCCGATTCGCACGCGTGCTGGGTGCTTGCCACCGGCGCACCCAGAACGCCAGAGAACTGTCGCATTCCAAGTCCCGATGGCACTGCGCGAGTTTCTTTGTCTGGGCGTTGACACTGCTCGCGGCTTTGCAGGTGGAGGCGGCTTCGGAGCCGGCCGGAAGAGCCGCGCCTGAGTGGGACGCTTTGTTTCAGCGGGAGTCCGGTTGGATCGGCGCGGACGGCAATTACTCGATTCCGCTCGCACGCGACACGACGCTGTGGCTGTTCAGCGACACCTTCGTGGGCAAGGTCAAGGATGGCAAGCGCCACGACGCCTCCATGATCAATAACTCACTTGCCCTCCAAAAAGGAACCAACACCCCCCAGTTCTTCTTCGGCACGACTCCGGACGGCAAGCCCGCGTCGTTCATCAAGCCGCAACGCGGCACCGGGCGTGACTACTTCTGGCTGGCTCACGGCGCGCGGAACGCACAGGGGTTGTATTTCTTCATGCTGCGCGTCGTGACCATGCGCACTGACACGCCATTTGGATTCAAACTGGTGGACGGCTGGCTCGCCCATGTCGCCAACCCGGATGACGCGCCGCCACAATGGCGCATCACGCAAACAAAGGTGCCGTTCACGAAGATCTCAAAGGATGGCGCGCTCATCTTCGGTGGCGCGGTGCTGTCCGAGGGCGGGTATGCCTACCTCTTCGGCGGGGACTCGCGATCCAAGGCAAAGAAGGCTGGCCATCCTAACGGGCTGGTTGTGGCCCGTGTGCCGTTGGATCGTTTGAGCGACTTCACCCAATGGCGTTTTCTCGCCAATGGAGCCTGGCTGAAGGACTGCCAGAGAGTGACTCCCCTTTTCCCCAACGTGGGAAGCGAGTTTTCGGTCTCCTGGCTGCCGTCGCGCAAGGCCTACGCGGCGGTTTACTCCGAAGGCATCGGCGGCAACATCCTGGTCCGGCTGGCGCCGGCACTGACCGGGCCGTGGGGTCAACCGGTCCGGGTCTATCGCTGTCCGGAAATGGACTGGCCGTCGAAGGCCTTCTGTTATGCGGCTAAAGCCCACCCCGCGCTGGCCAACGCAGCGGATGAGCTGCTGATTACCTACGCGGCCAACGCCTGGAACTTCTGGGACTTGTTCAAGGACGCCCGCCTGTACTGGCCGCGGTTTGTGCGCGTGAGCCTCCGTGCCGATTGATTCCCGCTCCCCTGCCCTTTTAACTTGAGCCAAGGCTGAAGTCAGCGTAGGAAAAGCAGATGCCGATTCATCTGCCCGCCATTTCGCGGCGCCAGTTTCTCGCGCGTTCCCTGGCCGGGAGCGCGGCGTTTCTGTTCGGTTCCAGCCTGCTCGCCGCCTCCAGGCGGGCGGATCCAAACTCCTGGGCGTTGCTGGCGGATGTCCACATCGCCGCCGATGCCAGCCGCGTCGCGCGCGGTATCAATATGACGGACCATTTCACGCGGGTAGCGCGGGAGGTGCTCGCGCTGGAGAAGCGTCCCGCGGGCGTGTTCATCGCCGGGGATTGCGCCTATAACAGCGGGGAGACGGGCGACTACCGCCGGCTGGCAGAACTGCTCGAGCCGATCCGCGAAGCCCAGTTGCCTGTGCATCTTGCCCTGGGCAACCACGATCACCGCGAGCGTTTCCGGGAGGCGCTGCGGCAGGAAGGGACTCCCAAACACCCGCTCCCCGATCGGCAGGTTGCCCTGGTGCGCACACCCCGGGCCAACTGGTTCGTGCTGGACTCGCTGGAGAAGACGCTCTCGACGCCCGGCCTGCTGGGCGAAGCGCAGTTGCATTGGCTGGCGCGCACGCTCGACGCCAATCGCAAGAAGCCGGCATTGGTTCTGGTTCACCATAATCCAGGCACGATGACAAAGGTCGGAGGTCTCAAGGACACGGAGGCGCTCTACGAAATTATTCGTCCGCGAAAGCAGGTGAAGGCTTACATTTTCGGGCACACCCATGCCTGGACCGTCGAGCAGGACCCCAGTGGGTTACACCTGGTCAATCTCCCGCCAGTTGCTTACGTCTTCCGCGAAAGCGACCCCGCCGGCTGGGTTCATGCCACCTTGGAGCGCAAAGGCATGCGCCTCGAATTGCGTTGCCTGGATACAGCGCACAAGTCGCACGGCCAGTTCGTCCGGCTTCAATGGCGCGCGGGTTAGCTCCGGATTGCGGTCTTCCGCTCATTTCACGAGAGTATGCGATTGATCGGCCACCTGGCGGACGAGAAGGCAGCGCGCACGTTCGCGGATTTTCTCTACGTGCGTAAGATTGACAGCCAAGTCGAATTTGAGAAAGCGGAGGGCTGGGCCATCTGGATCAATGACGAGGACAAGATTGAAGAAGCCGCTGGCTTGCTGGCGACGTATGAACTGAATCCGGCTGATCCGGCCTATCGGACCGAGGCGAAGGGGGCGGCGGAATTGCGCGCCCAGGCTGAGAAGGGGGAAGCCGCTTATTGCAAGAAAGTGCGCACCCCGGGACAGATCTTCCGGCCCATGAGCAACTACGGCTTTGGGCCGCTCACTTTCGTCCTCATCGCGATCAGCGTGGTAGTAAGCATTTTGTCGGGGATGGGGAATAATCCCGGGCCGATTCTGGGTTTATTCATCACGGACTTTACGGCCAGCGACCTCTTTGGATCGAGTCTTCCTGAAATCCGGCACGGGCAATTATGGCGGTTGGTCACTCCCATCTTCATTCATTTTGGCCCGCTCCACATCATCTTCAACGTGCTGTGGTTGCGGGATCTGGGCAGCATGATCGAAGGACGCCAGTCCTCGTGGACGCTGGCAGGCCTGGTGTTGGTCATAGCAGCCGGTTCGAACCTCGCGCAGTTCTTCTTTGGAGGTCCGTTCTTCGGCGGCATGTCCGGCGTGGTTTACGGACTGCTCGGCTACATTTGGTTGCGGGGCAAGTTTGACCCTGGCTCCGGCTTGTACCTGCATCCCACGACGGTCACGATGATGATCATCTGGTTCGTCCTCTGCTTCACGCCCATTGTGCCCCACGTGGCCAACGGCGCCCACGCGGCTGGCTTGGTCATGGGCCTTGGGTGGGGGTGGCTATCCAGCCTGCGCCACCGCTAAACCAAGGTAAGCCGTCGCGCTGGCCCTCCCGGTGGGACCGACCAACCGCAGGGACGTTTGACCCCATAAGAAAAACGGCGCAGTCAGCGAAGACTGCGCCGCACCACATGAAAACCCTAACCTAACCCTGCTTAATTCGACCACGAGCAAGGGATTCTGTTCAATCTTCCTTTCCGGCCTGGCGAAAACCATGCTGAATATGGTGACAAACACAGCCAGACAGGCTACTATAGATCCTCAGATGCATGAGAACGAATGGGAAGCCGCCTGACGCAACGGAACTCGAAGCCGAGCTGGCAAGACTAAACGCCTTGGTTCGGGAACGGCGCAAGCAGCTCGACCGCCTGGAGAAGTGTCCGAACAAGGACTGCCCGTGTCGTTTCGTGTGGCGGGAGCACGTGGAGAAGAATCTGGCCGGCCAAATAGGAAAGATCCGGCGAGAGGTCCGCAAAGCCCCCGCCCAGCCCGCCAAATCCAAGCGCCGGCTCCAACGGCGTGCGGCCAGGTAAGAGATTCCTGCTCTTACCGCCGACCTTGGCGCAGACGGTCCTTCTGAGCCGCGCTGGGGGCGGCTATTTCCCAATCGTCGAGGCGATGTAAATCAGCAGGGCCAGGATCACCAACCCAAGCACCACTCCAACGAGAATGAAGATCTGGTTGACCTTGTTGTCCTTCTTGGAGAAGCCCGCGCTCTTAGTGTCGAAACCGGGGCCGGTGTGCGCGTAATCAAGCTCGCTGGCTTTCACGCCGCCGGCGATTACGGTGGTGCGGTCGAATTGCTTCCTCGGGGGTGCGCCGGCCGCGTCGGCCTCAAGGCGCATCTGGACCTGGCCCAGTCGGAGGATTTGGCCTGGTTTGAGGACACTCTGGGTCACCTTCTCCGCGCCGATGAAGGTGCCGTTGGTGGAGTTCAGGTCGCGTACCATCACGTCGCTGCCGCGCAGCAGCACTTCGCAGTGGTGGCTGGAGACGGACGGTTCGGCAATCTGGAAGTTGTTGTCCTCCACCCGGCCGATGGTGGTCTTTTCGGCACTCAATTCATGCGAGCGCCCCGTCATTCCCGCGCTGAGGAGAACAAGCTTTAGCATAAATCACGTATCCACCGCCATTATGGCTGGAGACCGCTCTGCGACAAGTGGCAGTCAAAATGGTCGGGGCGGTGAGATTTGAACTCACGACCTTCTGAACCCCATTCAGACGCGCTACCAAGCTACGCTACGCCCCGAACCATTTCGCTGGCCGCAAACAGCCAACTGAAGCTAATGGTAATCGGTCGGATGCCGACCGCAAGAACTAAAGATTTGGCGCCGACTGAGCCCGGCGGTTACGACTTTTTCCGTGCCATTGTGTGGGTGGCGTGGCCGTAGAAGGCCTCTGCCGCCTCCATGAGCGTCTCCGACAACGTGGGGTGCGGGTGGACGGCAAGGGCCAGGTCTCTCGCCGTTGCCCCCATTTCGACGGCCAGCACACCCTCAGCAATCAATTCCCCAGCCCCCTGCCCTACGATTCCGACACCCAGAATTCGCTCGGTGTCCGGCTCAATGATCAGCTTGGTCAGCCCTTCAGGACGGTCGAAGGTCAACGCCCGCCCGGAAGCCGCCCACGGGAACTTGCTCACTTGCACGGGAATGCCCTTGGCCTTCGCTTCCGCCTCAGTCAACCCGCACCACGCCACTTCGGGGTCGGTAAACACGACCGCCGGGACGATGATATCCACAAACGCACTCTCCTCACCCGCGATGACTTCGACGGCAATGCGTCCTTCCTTGGTGGCTTTGTGAGCCAGCAGCACACCGCCTACGATGTCGCCGATCGCGTATATGGCCGGGTCGGTCGTTTGCTGCTTCTCGTTGACGTGGATGAAGCCCCTCTCGTCAAAGGAGACTTTGGTGTTCTCCAGGCCGAGGTCCTCGGCGTTCGGAGCGCGGCCAACAGCGACCAGCACTCGGTCGTAGAGTTCCTCCCGCTTCTCGCCCGCGGTCTCGGACACAACTTTGATTTGCTTGCCGCTGGTGGACATCTTGCCGACTCTGCTGCTCAGCCGGACTTCTTTGAAGGCCTTCTTTGCGTAAGCCACGATAGGCCGAGCCAGGTCGGGGTCGGCCCCCGCCAGAATGCTGTCCAGCGCCTCGATCAGCACGACCTTGCTGCCGAAGGTGGCATACACCGTTCCCAACTCCATGCCGATGTAGCCGCCGCCGATCACCAGCAGGTTCTCGGGGATGTCCTCAACCTCCAACGCCTCGGTTGAAGTCATCACCCGCGGGTTGCCCAAATCGAAATCGCGGGGCATCGCCGCCTTGGAGCCGATGGCGATGATGGCGTGGTCGTACTGGATAAACTGCTGGCCTTGCTCGGTCTCGACACGGAGGGTGTGCGAATCCTCAAAGTAGCCCCGCCCATGCATGATCTGCACCCCGCGCAGCTTTGCCAGTTGCGCCACGCCGCCCGCCAATCGAGTCAAGATGGACTCCTTCCAAGCTCGCAGCCTGGCCACGTCAATGGCTGGCGCGATGAAAACAATGCCGCGCTGCTCGGACTCCCGCGCGGCGGTGATCGTGTGGGCAGCGTGGAGCAAGGCCTTGGACGGGATGCAGCCCTGGTTTAAACAGACACCGCCCAGGCGTTTCTCGCGCTCGACCAGGATGACTCGCTTGCCCAGGTCCGCCGCGTAGAAGGCCGCGGCGTAGCCGCCCGGCCCGGCACCCACAACGACAATTTCAGTTTTGATCGGGTCCATAAAAAGCGCTCAGCGGAATACAGAGTTGCTAAGTGACGGAGTTCCGGAGTGAAGTGGAGCGCCGCGAGCAGCCAACACCCGGCTGACCATCATCCCCCCGCTCAATCATTCCACCACTCCGCCCGGTCATATCTTCACATCCTCTTCCCGGAAGTTCTCGAAAGCCTGCACAAGGTCCACTGTGAAGCGAGCGGCGGCGCCGCCGTCGATCACGCGGTGGTCATAGGAAAGCCCGATCGGCAACATCAACCTCGGCTCAATCCGGTCCTCCCGCACCACGGCCTTCATCGCGCCGCGGCCCAGGCCGAGTATCGCCACCTCGGGCTTGTTAACGATGGGTGTGAAGTGCGCCCCGCCAATTCCGCCCTGATTGGAGATGGTAAATGTGCCGCCTTTCAGCTCCTCCGCCGACAGTTTGCGCGCACGCGCCTTGCCGGCCAATTCCTCCAACTCCAGCGAAAGCGCCAGCAGGCCCTTCTTGTCCGCGTCGCGAATCACCGGAACGATCAAACCTGCCTCCGTATCCACCGCCAGGCCAAGGTGGTAGTAGTTCTTGATGACGATCTCCTGTGCAACCTCGTCGAGGCTGGCATTGAAGATCGGATGCTTCTTCAGCGTATCCACGACCACCTTCAACGCAAATGAGGTCAGGGTAAGCCGGGCGCCCTTCTGCTCATAGGCAGCAGCATATTTCTTGCGCAAGGCCATCAGGGCGGTGATATCGGCCTCGTCGAACTGCGTAACGCGAGGGGTGGTGTCCCAGCTTTCCGCCATCCGGCGGGCGATCACGGCGCGCAGGGGAGAAAGCGGTTGTCTGGAAATCGGGCCCCATTGGGAGAAGTCAATCTGCTGGGCGGGCGGCTTCGAGGGCGCCGCAGCGCTTGTGCCGCGGGGGGCCACCGCGAGCCGCTGAAGTCGTTGGATATAGGCACGCACGTCCTCCAGCAGGATTCGCCCGCCGCGGGCGCTGCCCCGGACACGGGAGAGGTCAATGCCCAAATCGCGCGCCAGCTTCCGGAGGGATGGAGCGGCGGCAGGCGTCCCTCCCGGTTTCGCCTCGGCGCTAAGTTCCGGGAACTCCTCCTCCGCAGCGGTTGGCACCTGCTCCGGGGACGGCGTCTGGATTAGGCGCTCGCGACTCTTCCGGGGGGCCGACTCTGCCACTGCGACCGGCCCTGCACTGGCTTGGCCGCTTTCGCGGAGTGACAGAATTCGCTGCCCTACCCTTATCTTCTCACCCGCCTTCACAAACACCTCCGCGACCGTCCCCGCAGCGGTGGATGGAATGGTGGCGACGGCTTTTTCGTTCTCCAGTTCCAGGATAGGCTGATCCTTGGCCAGCGTGTCGCCCTCTTTAACGAACAAGCTCACCACGGTGCCTGAATCGGCACCTTCACCCAGAGGCGGAAGTTTCAAGTCCATACGTCGGTGCGCAGCAATGTGCACAAAAAGAACATAACCGCCAGCAAAATCAAGCGTCGCAGGCTTGCATCCCCGCCCGCAGGTAGCCGAGGGCGTAGGCCATGCCGGCGTGCCACGGAGCGGAACAGGTCACCTGTGGCGCGTGGTCGGGAATGATCACTCCTTGAAAGTCATTCTGCTTGAGAATGCGCAGGACGCGAAGAACATCCACATCGCCGTCGTCAATGAACGTCTCCTTATAGAACGGCACCTTTCCGCGGACGTTGCGCAGGTGGACATAGGCCAGCTTGCCTTGTCGGCTGTAGGTGTCCACAGCCTCGCAGACATCGCCCTCCGTCATCTCGGCCAGCGTGCCGACGCAGAACTCCAACGCGTTGCGCGGGCTCGGCTTGAGGTCGAGTAGCTTCTGGTAGAGGCGTGGTTGATAGACCAGGCGCGGTTGGCCGCGGACGGTCGGCAAGGGTGGGTCGTCCGGATGCGCCGCCAGGGTGACGCCTGCTTCCTCCGCCACGGGAATCACTTCCTGCAGAAAGCCTTGCACGCGCTCCCAAAGCTGGTCGTTCGTCGCGGAAGGCACAGCCCCGGCGGATGCGCTGCGGTCATAGACCATATTCCACACCATCCCCTTTGGCAGCGGCTCGTCGAACGCGCCGTTCATGCCCACCGCTTCCGCGCCGCCCCGCGCGAAGGGCCCCTTCACTCGGCCAGCCACCCCCGCAATGGAAAAGTTGTAACCCAGGATCGGAATGCCAGCCTCGCCAAGGTTGCGGATGGTGGACTTGACGTTTTCCAGATGCTGCGCCTTCTGAGGTCCATCGAGCAAGATGTCGTGCCAATGGGCGGGGTCGAGGTTCTCGATGGCCTCCAGCTCCAATCCTGCAGCGTTGATCTGCCGCTTGAGGGCCGTCAGTTCTTCGCACGTCCATAAGCCATGCGGGTCCCCAGCCAAGCCCCAGCCGGTATCATCCCCAACCGGCTGGTCGCCTGGTTGGTTGCTGCGGGAAGAACGGAAGTAATCCACCAAGTGCGCCACAATGTGAGTGCAGCCGCATTGCCGGGCAAACCGGTAGTGTTCCTCGTTCAACTGGTGGCGGTAGAGCCCGAGACCGAGTTTCATACTTGGCAGTGATTCACACGGAGCGCGAGCTGGGACGGGCCTGCGCCTCGGCACCGGTCTGGGTGGTTACCACAGGCATAGTCTAGAAACCGATACTCACTCCACCATCCACCGGCAGGACGATCCCCGTCACGAACTTCGCAGCGGGCGAGCAGAGATAAACCGCCGCCGCGCCAATATCCTCCGGCTCCCCGAACCGGCCCAAGGGGGTGCGAGCCAGGATTCGCCGCTTGCGCGCCGGGTCGCCAGCCATCGCCTGACGCGACATATCCGTCTCAATCCAGCCCGGCGCAATGGCGTTGACGCGCACACCCGATGGCGACACCTCGGTCGCCAACGCGCGGACCATGCCCGGAAAGGCGCTCTTGGCTGCACTGTAGGCAAAGACGCGCGGGACGCCAAAGAGCGCCGCCATCGAGGCAACGAGGATAATCGAGCCATGCCTGCGCCGAAGCATCGCGGGCAGCACTGCTCGCGTGAGAGCATGAGTCCCGAGAACGTGCGTCTTGAATACACCCATGAACTCGTCTTCGCTGGTCTCCAGAGCACGTTTCTTAAGGTGAATGCCGGCGTTGTTAACCAGAATCGTAATCGGGCCAAACAATGCTTCAGCCCGGGCAACAACCTTGGGAACGTCTTTAACCTTAAGCACGTCGCATGTGACATAGCCAGCCTGCGGTCCGATGGCAGCCGCTCCCGACTTCAGCACGGCCGCCCGGCGCCCGGCGAGGATCACCCTGGCCCCGGCCAGGGCCATGCTCCGCGCAATCGCCAAGCCCAGCCCCGTGCCACCGCCGGTGATCAAGGCCGTCTCACCATCCAGCCGGAATGGGTTGTCAGTGTCCGCCGCAGCTGCCGCTGCTCTGCGCGGCTTAATTGTTCTCCTTCTCATTTCGCAAAACTGCGAGTTAGCTGGCCCCACTCTGCCTGTCGCATGGTTTGACACCACGCCCATGATCCGCTGCATGCATATCGCTTGTCGCCATGACCCACTACCAGCTCGCCAGCTCCGGATAGGCCTTGTCGGGGTCCATACCCAGGTCTTTGATCGCCCTGGCCACCACCCGCCGGTCCACCATGTCCTTTGCCGCCAGCGCGTGCAGCGTGGCGATCACAACCGATTCGGCGTCCACTTCAAAAAAGCGGCGCAGCCGCTCGCGCGTCTCGCTGCGGCCGTAACCGTCCGTGCCCAACGTCGTCAGCCCCCCAGGCACCCACGGCGCAATCTGGTCAGGCACAATCTTCATGTTGTCCGACACAGCCACGAAGACCCCCTTTTCGTCCGCAAGGACATTCTCTACGTAACACTTCCTGGGCGGCTCAGTCGGGTGCAGCATGTTCCAGCGTTTGGCCCCCAGCGCGTCATTGCGCAGCAATTTGTAGCTGGTCGCGCTCCAGACATCGGCCGAGACACCGAATCTCTCAGCCAGAATCTCCTGTGCCCGCAGCGCCTCGCGGATAATCGGTCCGCTGCCCAGCACATGCGCCTTGACCGCTTTCCTGGCAGGCCCCGCCTTGAACTTGTAGAGGCCCTTCAAAATTCCCTCCGCCACGCCCTCGGGCATGGGCGGCATTTCGTGGTTTTCGTTGTACAGTGTCAGGTAGTAAAACACTTCCTCCCCTTCGGTGTACATCCGGCGCAGGCCGTCGGCGATAATCACCGCCACCTCGTACGTGAACGCCGGGTCGTAGGTGCGCAGCGTTGGAATCGTACTCGACAGGATCAGGCTGTGGCCATCTTGGTGCTGCAGGCCCTCGCCGTTGAGCGTGGTGCGGCCCGAGGTGGCGCCGAGCAGAAAGCCCTTTGCCCGCATATCGCCCGCCAGCCACATCAGGTCGCCTATGCGCTGGAAACCGAACATCGAGTAATACGTGTAGAACGGAATCATGGGCAGGCCGTGCGTCGCGTAGGAAGTGCCCGCCGCCAGAAACGAAGCCATCGCCCCGGCTTCCGTAATGCCCTCTTCGAGGATCTGCCCGTCTTTCCTCTCGTTGTAGTAAAGCAGCGACTTGCTATCCACCGGCTCGTAAAGCTGCCCTTTGGAGGAATAGATCCCGACCTCGCGGAACAGCGCGTCCAGGCCAAACGTGCGCGCCTCGTCCGGGATGATCGGCACAATCTGGCGCCCGATGGCCTTATTGCGGATCAGTGTGCTCAGCAGACGCACAAATCCCATCGTTGTGGACATTTCCGTCCGCGCTGTGCCTTTGAGCAAGTCGCCGAATGTCTCCAGCTTCGGCACCTCGAGCGGCTTGGCCTGCACGACGCGTTGGGGCACGAACCCGCCGAGCTTTGCGCGCTGCCCCAACAAGTACTTGGTTTCTCGGCTCTCCGGCGCGGGGCGGAAGAACGGGGTCTCCGCTATCTCCTCATCGCCTATGGGAACGCCAAACCGGGCGCGGAATGACCGCAGTTCCTTCTCGTTGAGCTTTTTCTGCTGATGCGTGATGTTGCGTCCTTCGCCGGCTTCACCCAGACCGTAGCCCTTGACGGTTTTGGCCAGGATCACCGTTGGCCGGCCTCTGTGCTCCATTGCGGCTTTGTAGGCGGCATAGACCTTGCGCGAGTCGTGGCCACCCCGCAGCAACTTGTGGATCTGCTCGTCCGTCAGGTGGTTTACCAACCCCAACAGCTCAGGATATTTGCCGAAGAAATGCCGGCGCGTGTAACTGCCAGGCTCAACGGAGTATTTCTGGTAGTCGCCGTCCAAAGCCTCTTCCATCCGCCTGAGCAGCAGCCCCGTCTTGTCGGCAGCCAGCAGTTCGTCCCACGCCGTGCCCCAGATCACCTTGATGACGTTCCAGCCCGCGCCCTGAAAGGCGGCCTCCAGTTCCTGGATGATCTTGCCGTTGCCGCGCACCGGCCCGTCAAGCCGCTGCAAGTTGCAGTTGACCACCCAGACTAGGTTGTCCAGCCCCTCCCGCGACGCGAGCGTCAACGACCCCAGCGTCTCCGGCTCATCGGTTTCCCCGTCTCCGATGAAAGCCCACACCTTCGGCTCTTCGCCTTCGATGAAGCCTCGTGCGCGCAAATAGCGGTTGAAGCGGGCCTGGTATATCGAAAGCAGTGGCCCCAGCCCCATGGACACGGTCGGGAACTGCCAGAACTCCGGCATTAGATACGGGTGCGGGTAGGACGACAAGCCGCCGTCTTCGGACAATTCCTGGCGGAAATTGTGCAGGTGCCGCTCCTCCAACCGCCCTTCCAGGAACGCCCGCGCGTATATCCCGGGTGTGGCGTGGCCCTGGAAATAAACCATGTCCCCCGCGAAATCCCCGGTGCGCGCTCGGAAGAAGTGGTTGAATCCCACCTCGCACAGCGTCGCCGACGAAGCGTAAGTCGAAATATGGCCGCCCAGGCCACTGTGCTCGCGATTCGCGTTGACCACCATCGCCATCGCATTCCACCGGATGAAGCTCTTGATCCGCCGTTCCATCTCCCAATCCCCGGGAAACGGGGCCTGTTTATCAGCCGGGATAGTATTGATGTAAGGAGTGCTTACCACCCTCGGCACCTCGACGCCGCGCGCCCGCAAGCGTTCCGTGAGGCCAAGCAGGAAGCCCGCCGTCTTTTGCGGTCCCTGGTCCTTGAGCGCAAACTCCACCACTCTCTCCAGCGACTCGAGCCACCGCTCTTCTTCGGTTTGTTCCGGCGCCGGCAGCACTTGCAGGTCAGGCGCGGAGTAATCTTGTTCTGTGTTTGGCACTTTCACTTTGTCATTCCTGAGATTCTTACTTAAACTCTCACTGGTTGCGCGTCAAACGACTCAAGGCGGGTTGTATTACAGCGCAAGGCCCGCGTATTGTCAGCCAAATACTATAGCACATGAAACTCTGCGACCTCACGCTGGCGACCCCCGAGGAGAACCTCGCTTGCGACGAAGTCCTGCTCAACCTCTGCGAGGCCGGTGAGAGCGATGAACTCCTCCGGCTTTGGGCGCTCCCGGAGTATTTCGTCGTGCTTGGCTACGCCAATAAGGCCGCGACCGAAGTGAACCTCCCCTACTGCCACAAGCACACCATCCCCGTCCTGCGGCGCTGTTCGGGAGGCGGAGCCGTCCTGCAAGGCCCGGGTGTCCTGAATTATTCCTTGGTCCTGCGCATGGACCACTGCGGTCCCTTCCACAGCATTCACGCCACGAATCGCCTCATTCTCGAACGCCACCGCGACACGTTGGCCCCGCTGCTCATGGCTCCTGTCGAGTGGCGCGGTCAAACCGACCTGGCGATCGGCGGGCTCAAGTTTTCCGGCAACTCCCAGCGCCGCCATCGCCGCTTCCTGTTGTTCCACGGCTCGTTCCTGCTCCACCTTGATCTGAGCCTGGTGGAAAAGACCCTCCCACAACCTTCCCGCCAGCCGGATTACCGCCTCAACCGATCGCATTCCGACTTCCTGATCAACCTGAACGTTCCGCCACACGCCTTGAAGACTGCCCTCGCCAAGGCCTGGAAGGCCACCATCCCGCTTGCACCGATTCCCCTCGATTTGATCACTCGCCTCGTCGGAGAAAAGTACGCACTCGACGAGTGGAATCTGAAATTCTAACCCTCATCCGAGAGGTTGTTCCAAGGGTGGGGGCAGTTCGAGCGACCGGAGCTTGCCAGTCAACGCTGGTAACCAATGGACTTCGAATAGCACACACCTCATAACTGCCCCAGTTACTTCCGGGACATGCCAACGGTGGTTCTCACCCGCACCACCCGGATAGCCGAGGCTCAGGGATTAGGTGGTCATCATTGCTCCCCAGCCAGAACCAGATGACTCCCCTCCCGACCTCCAAATCCTGCGCACTGTCCATATTTTGGACAGTGATGCTGCCGCTTGCCTCTTCCAGTCCCCGCTGGTTCCGGCTCCCCTGGCTGGCTGATACGGTGCCGATGCGGTGGCGCTACGGTGTGGTTCCCATGGGGGTCGGCCCCCATGGGAACCACACCGTGACCTAACCGCACTGACACGCCATCCACAAGCCAAAGCAGTCAAGAAACCATGGTAACGGCGCCGTCGCCCATCTGGCGGGTGTGCTGGAGGCAAGAATTGGAGTGCGAGACGGCGGATCGCCAGCGGGGTTCCCCGGAAATCCACAGAGGACCCTATTTGTGGCACGGGATGGCTGTGAATTCCTTTGACGTCCAAGACACAGGTGACGATCTTACCTGCTCCTGAGCATGAATTACATCACACGAAAGCTACTGCTTTATTTCCTGCCAGCTTTGTGCCTCCTCGTTGGTTGCAGCCACGTCAACCAGACAGCATCTCCTGCCCCGCCGCTGCATGTCGGCGCAGCGGAGGTGGACATCACTCCGCCCGTCGGCTATCGCATGGCGGGCTATTTCAACGAGCGCATCTCGACCGGCATTCACGATCCGCTCCACGCCAAGGCAATTGTGCTCCAGCAAGGCCGTCAGCAGGTTGCGCTGGTCGCCTGCGACCTGATCGGCGTGCCGCTGAGTGTTTCAACCGCCGCGCGCGCCCAGGCCAGCCAGCGGTCTGGCATACCGGCCGCCAATATCGTCATCTGCGCGACGCACACCCACACCGGGCCGCTGTACGAAGGACCGCTGCGCGAATACTTCCACGAAGCCGCCCTCAAGAAGAACCAGACCGACCCGCAGGAAAAAGTGGATTATGCCGCTTTCCTAACCGATCGGCTGGTGAACGTTATCGCCGCGGCCCAGGCGACTCTTCGCCCGGCGCAACTGCAGGCCGGCATTGCGAAGCAGGAGGGGCTTTCATTCAATCGCCGTTTCTGGATGAAGAACGGCACCGTGGTCTTCAACCCCGGCCAACTCAATCCCGATATCGTGCGCCCCGCGGGACCTATTGACCCGGATGTTGGCATCCTGCTCGCGCGCGGCCTCGACGCGGCACAACCTTTCGCGGGTCTGACCGTCTTCGCCGTGCACTCCGACACTGTGGGCGGCACGGAATACAGCGCGGACTACTCGTATTTCCTCCAACAGACGCTCCGCGGCGCGTTCGGCCAGCAATTCACCTCGACCTTGGGCCTGGGTACATGCGGCGACCTCAACCACATCAATGTCAACGAAGCGCCCGCCTCCCGGCAGAAGTTCCAGATTGCCGAGCGCATCGGTGACACACTCGGGCGGGTGGTCGTTGAGCAATCGAAGCAACTACCGACCCTCTCGAAGCCCGCCCTGGCCGCTCGAAGCGCCGTCGTGCGGGTGCCCTTCCAGCAGGCCACACCGGAAGAGATCGCCGAGGCCCGTGCGGTCATGGAGAAATTCTATGACAGGGACACCCCATTCCTTACCAAGGTGGCTGCCGTTCGCACGCTCGATCTGGCCCGTCTGAGCCCGCGTTACCCACTGGAGGTGCAGGTGTTCCGCCTGGACGCCGAAACCGCAATTGTCTGCCTGCCGTGCGAGATTTTCGTCGAGTTGGGCCTGGCCATCAAGCAGGCCTCTCCCTTCCAGCGCACGATGGTGATCGAGATCTGCAACGATCGCCCGAGCTACGTCCCAACGCTCAAGGCCTTCGGCGAGGGCAGCTACGAAGTCACCAACGCCCGCGTCAAGCCCGGCGCCGGCGAGATGCTGGTGGACGCGGCGGTGAAATTGTTGAAGGAAGTGAGGGAGTAGACTGCGGTCCACACTGCTCACGCCCTCGCACCAATGACCCCGTCCGGCCCTCCTCGCCCTCCCAGCCCCAGCCTCCTTCCCACTCTCGGCCTGTTCACCACTGTGATGCTGGTCATCGGCGGTGTCATCGGCTCGGGCATCTTCCGCAAGCCCGGCGTCATGGCGGCACAGGTCGGCTCGCCCGAGCTGCTCCTGGGTGTCTGGGTGCTGGCCGGTGTGCTCACCCTGTTCGGTGCGCTCACCAACGCCGAGATCGCCAGCATGATCCCGGAAACCGGCGGCCAGTACATCTACTTCGAGCGTATGTATGGCCCGTTCCTGGCCTTCCTGTATGGCTGGGCCATCTTCGCCATCATCCAATGCGGGTCCATCGCAGCGATCACTTACGTCTTCGCTGAATATGCCACCCACTTCCTCCCCCTGCCCGAACTTCCGGCCACCCTCGCCGCCTGGTCCTTCCATGTCCCGTTCGTCGGCGACGTCTCGCCTCTCAAGGAAATCGGCGTCAAATGTCTCGCCGCTGCCGTCATTGTCCTCCTCACCGCCATTAACTACCTCGGCGTCCGGTTTGGCGGCCTGGTGCAGAACATCTTCACTATTGCCAAGGTCGCCGCCATGTTGCTGCTGGTAATCGCCGCATTCTGTCTGCCGACCGGCGGATCCACAGCGAACCTCACCACCCCCAGCGCCCATATCCATCTCACCGGCCTGGCCCTTGTCGCCGGCATCGCCGCCGCCCTCCAGGGCGCCTTCTGGGCCTACGACGGCTGGAACAAACTCACCTACATCGCCGGCGAAGTGAAACAGCCCCAGCGCAACATCCCCCTCGGCCTCTTCTGGGGAATGCTCGCTGTCACTGCCGTTTACCTGCTCATCAACGTCGCCTACGCTTACGTGTTGCCTATAGACCAGATGGCCCAGTCCAAGCTTGTCGCCGCCGACGTTGCCGAACGATGCTTCGCCGGCGGCGGACGCTGGATCGCCGCCGCCGTCATGGTCTCCACCTTCGGTACCGCCAACGCCACCATCCTGGCCACCGCCCGCCTCTACTACTCCATGGCCCGCGCGGATTACTTCCCCCGCCCCCTCGCCCGTGTCCATCCCCGCTTCCACACCCCTGCCGCATCGCTGGTCGCCCAAGGCATCTGGAGCGCCCTGCTCCTCTTCAGTGGCACCTTCGACACCCTCACCGACACCCTCATCTTCGTGAGCTGGTTCTTCTATGCCGCCAGCGCCTACGGCATCTTCGTCCTCCGCCGCAAAATGCCCGACGCCCCACGCCCCTACAAAGTCCCCGGCTACCCTTTTGTCCCCTGGACCTTCGTCATCTTCTCCGTGCTCTACCTCGGCTTCACCATCTACAACGACGTGATCGGCTACCAGGCCGCTGTGGCCGCCGGCAAACCCGCCCTCATCAACTCCGCCTTTGGCACCGCCCTCACCCTCATCGGCGCCCCCCTCTACCTCTTCTACCGCTCCCGCCAACCCGCTCGCTCCCGCAGCGCATAAAATGCAGGCTGCACTCTCCCCGGCGAACCGACGCCTCGCCTTTTGGACTGCGGCGGCAGAGCGCAGCGGCGACGCCGCTTTTCCGGAATCGGCATGCCTCCGAAAGCGGCGTGGCGCTTCGCTTCCCGCCACACTCCAAAAGCTGTGCGAGACCTGTCGGCCTGAGAAATCGCGCCGACTCACGCGTACCGCCCTCCAGGGCCAGTCCCTTCTGCGTCAAAGAAAAGGGGCGCGGTTCTGGCGAGCCGCGCCCCGTTATATTGGCAGGCAGCGCTGTTCCCAGCGCGCCCTGCTCCATCACTCCGCCACGCCGCTTTCGTGTCGGCTCACGCCGCCTAATTCAGAATGGCCGCGATATCCGATTGCGCATCCTTGATCGGCATCAGGTTGAACTTCTCCACCAGCACGTTCAGCACGTTCGGGGTCACGAACGCCGGCAATGTCGGCCCCAATCGGATGTTCCGGATGCCCAGGTAAAGCAGCGTCAGCAGGATCGCCACCGCCTTCTGCTCGTACCATGACAACACCAGCGACAGCGGCAGATCGTTCACCCCGCAGTTGAACGCCTTGGACAGGGCGACCGCGATCTGGATCGCCGCGTAGGCGTCGTTGCACTGCCCGATGTCCAACAGGCGCGGAATCCCGCCAATGGTTCCAAAATCCAGCTTGTTGAACCGATACTTACCGCACGCCAGGGTTAGGATTACGCAATCCTCCGGCAGCGATTCGGTAAACTCGGTGTAGTAGTTCCGTCCCGCCCGCGCCCCGTCGCAGCCGCCCACCAGGAAGAAATGCCGGATCGCCCCGGTCTTGACCGCGTCAATTACCTTGTCGGCTACGCCGAGCACGGCGTTGTGGCCAAACCCGACCAGGATCGTCTTGTCCGGCCCGTCTTCGCTGAACCCGGGCGCTGCCAATGCCGCCTCGATCACCGGGGCGAAATCGCCGTTCGCGATATGGGGAATCCCCGGCCAGCCCACGTGGCCCGCAGTGAAGATGCGACGCTTGTAGCCTTCCTGCGGCTCCTGCAAGCAATTCGTCGTCATCAGGATCGCCCCCGGGAATGCCCGGAACTCGTCCCGCTGGTCCTGCCAGGCCCCGCCGTAGTTGCCCACCAGGTGCCGGTATTTTTTGAACTTCGGATAACCGTGCGCTGGCAACATCTCACCGTGGGTGTAGACATTGATCCCCATGCCCTCCGTCTGCTGCAAGAGCTTCTCAAGGTCTTTCAGGTCGTGCCCCGATACGAGAATGGCCTTGCCTTTCACCGGCTCGACGCGCACCGGCGTCGGCACCGGATGCCCATAAGTGCTGGTGTGCGCATGGTCGAGAATCTCCATCGTCTTGAGGTTAATCTCCCCGCACTTGAGACACATCGCGAGCAACTGATCCTCCGACGGCGTCTCTTCCGCCAGGCAGCTCAGTGCCTCCTCGAAAAACGCGTAGACCTCATCCGCCTCCTGCCCCAGAATCTGGGCGTGATCCGCGTAGGCCGCTGCGCCCTTGATCCCATAGACCAGCAGCTCCTGAAGCCCGTTGATGTCCGGCCCGAGCTTGTCCTTCCGTGTCAGGACGGACACTATTCTGCCCTGCGCTACCAAACCCTCCTGCGTTGGCGCGGGCGCCCACGTGCTGGGACCGTTTACCGTCTCGGGTGTCTTGCCCGCCTTGCGCGCCGCCGCTTCATACATCGCCTTGGCCTTGTCGCGCACCTGCGCCGCCTCGCGCAGCGCGGCCGCAATAGCCTCCGCGTCGAAGTTCACGTTCGTCACCGTGATGAACATGGCCTTAAGGATGAACCGGTCCACCGCCGGGTCTTTGGCCCCCAGCCCGCGCGCCCGGTGCGCGTACTGCGCAATTCCCTTGGCGGCATGCACCAGCAAGTCTTGCAGAATGGCGCTGTTCTCGTCCTTGCCGCAGACCGAAAAGTCCTGGCACCCCACACCTCGCGAAGTCTGTTCACACTGATAACAAAACATGTAGCCTTTCTTTCGTTGTATTCTATTCGTTGATGTTTCACCGCTGGTCATCCGTGCCGACGGTTATATGTCGCGGAGACTATGCCCGGACTCCGCGACCCGCGTCTTGATATAAGTCATGCTTTTCAAAGTAAACTTAAATAGCATCCAGACCAATGATTGCCGCCCACCACCGGCACTCCTGCTGGCCGGCGGCGCTGGCGCCAGTCTGGAGCGTAGTGGGAGACATCCTGCCCGGCGGGGTGGCCTTCTCACAGCTAATTGGAGCTGGTCCGGGCAACAGTATGCCCGCCGCCACAAGGTGGCGCTGTATGGATGGGTTCGCGCTGGCGCAGCGTCACACTGTTTTCTTGCCCCCACAACCCAGCCGGCCTAGTATGACTGGTACAGACCATGAAACTGATCCGCCTCCCCCGGTTCGCCGTTCTGCTTGGCAGCATCTTCCTCCTTTCGCACCTCCCCTGCGCGGCTGAATCTCCCTTCCTCTATGGCATCTTCGACGGCGGCGACCCCGACCCCGCCGACGCCTCCGAATATCTCGGCCACATCTCCAGCGGCGCCGGCCCCGGCTGGGTCACCGTCACCGTCTCCATCGGCGCCAACACCAACGACACCTGGGGCAAGGACTACCGCTTCCTCAGCAACCTCGGCCACACTGTCATCGGCCGCATCAATCACGGCTACTTCCCCATCGGCACCATCCCCCTGACCAACAAGTACGACGACTTTGCCATCCGCTGCGCCAGTTTCGTCACCAATTCCCAGGGCTGCTCCATCTGGACCATCGGCAACGAGCTCAACATCGCGGGCGAATGGCCCTTCGACACCAACCGCAACGTGGCCCCGTTCGTCACGCCCGGGCAGTACGCCCTCTGCTACCGCAAGGTCTATAACGCCATCAAAGCCGTCCGCCCAAACCACATCGTGCTGCCCCAGGCGCCCGCCTGTTTCTCCGGCCCCTTCTCCGCCGGCTCGAACCCTTACGGCCTCAACAACTTTCCCTACGAATCCAACCCGCTGACCTGGGTCCAGTACCTGAACCAGATGCTCACCGCCATCACCACCACCGGCCCCAACCCGCGCCCGCCCGACGGGATCGCCCTCCACCTTGCGTCCCGCGGTTACACCTGCAGCGCTATCCACAGCACGGCCAAAATCGGCAGCCTTTACAGCAGCTTCTACGTTTACCAGGACTGGGTAAACCTCGGCATCCCCTCCAGCCTCTACAACCTCCCGCTCTACGCCACCGAGTGCAACGGCTACTACTTTTGGAAGGGTGGGCATCACGAAAGCCCCCTCTCCCACTATGAACCCGGCTGGATGCAGGAGGTCTATGCCGAAATCAGCCGCTACAACCAGACCGCCGTCGCCACCGGCAAACCGGTTTACCGCTGCGTCAACATGTACCAATGGCCCGAAGGCTACGACAACTGGAACATCAACGGCAGCAGCGACTTCTTCAAAGACGACATCCTCGCTGACCTCGACATCGCCGTAGCCCAGCGCTACACTTGGCCCGGCAATTACGCCGGGATGTTGATTCCAATCGGCATCAACTTCATCCACCCCGGCACCAGCGACGACACCGTCCCCATCTGCGGGAATGGCGGCGTGGTACCCCAGACCGGTTGGATCAATCTCACCGCCGGCGGCACCGGCAGCGGGGTCGCCCTCCAAGCAGGCTTGAGCGTCAGTTGGTTCACCCCGGGTGGCGGCACCCACGAATTCTCCACCCTGCCGAACTCCCCTGCCGACTTCGCTCTCATGCAGGGCTATCTCGACACCGGCAATACCTCAACCTCACTTATCACTGTCAGTGGTGTCAAATTCCCCCTGTACGACGTAATAGTCTATTGCGACGGAGACAATGGGGACGCCGCGCGAGTCGGCAGGTATGTCCTCAGCGGCGCGACCAGCGGCAACGCCACCAAGTATGTCGGCGACCCGGCCTATAGCGACTTCTACGGCACCTACATCGAGGTGGATTCCCCCACTGGCGGCGCCTCCACCCCAGCGGGCAATTACTGCCGCTTCCGCAATGTCCGCGGTGTAGGTTTCACTGTTTCCGCCACGGGTAACTATGGCTCCGACAACCACCCGCGCGCCCCCGTCAACGCCCTCCAGATAGTGCCGATCAATGTGGTCCCTGTTCTGAGCGAGCCTGTCCACAGCGCTGGCCGTTTCGAGTTCTTTCTCAGCGGCGCCACCAATATCAGTTACACAATCCAAGGCTCCACCAACCTGCTTGACTGGGACTTCGTTGCCAACCGCACCGCCCCGGCGCAGGTCTCGCTTTCCTCGGCCGACCACCGCTATCATTTCTTTCGGGCGCTTTTCCAGTAGCGCGGGTCATCTGGCGCGCGCGTACTGCTTGACCGTTGGCCCGCCAGCGGAATATTCTGGCAGTACAAGTCACTGAAGCTGCGTCTGATACCAGACCAATTACTTGCCATGAATAAAACGGTGGCAGTCAGGAATCCGGAGCGGCCATCCCCACAGACACGTTCAGCTTTCACCCTTATCGAGTTGCTCGTTGTGATCGCGATCATTGCCATCCTGGCAGCGCTGCTGCTCCCCGCACTGAACCGGGCCAAGCTCCGCGCCCAGGGTGTTTGGTGCATGAACAACACCCGCCAACTCATGCTCGCCTGGCAACTTTATGCCAGCGATCACGCCGATTGGCTGCCCCCCAACGAAGACAATGGCGCCACGGGAAACTGGTGCGGTGGGGTAATGAATTTCGACGGCGGCAATATCGCCAACTACACCATCTCATTTCTCATTGATCCCAAATACGGGAAGCTGGGGCCCTACAGCAAGGCCCCGGGCCTTTACAAGTGCCCCGCCGATCGCAGCGCCGTGAGCATGGGCGGCCAGACCTTCAACCGGGTCCGCAGTGTTGCCATGAGCCAGTCCGTCGGCACGATGCTCAATCCTCCCCTCCGCCCCGTCGTAGGCCCCTGGCTCGGCGGCGATAACGGCAGTCCTTCACCCGCTTGGCGCACATACGGCAAACTGACGGACATCGTGCGGCCGACGCCCGATTTGCTCTGGGTCGTGATTGACGAACATCCCGACAGCATCAACGATGCCGGCCTGGCCGTCGAATGTGCCTTGACCAATGCTGAGGCCAAGATCATTGACTACCCCGCCAGCTTCCATGCCAGTGCCGCCGGGATCGCTTTCGCCGACGGCCACTCCGAAATCCACAAGTGGAAAGACTCACGCACCATGCCGGCCGTCAAATACGACAATACACTTCCGCTCAACGTCTCCTCACCCAACAATCCCGACGTCGCGTGGTTGCAGATACGAACCTCCGCACTCAAATAGCCCGCGCCTTGTCATTGCATAGATCACAAGTGACCCTTACCATTCCGAGCCATGAAATTGAATCGCCGTGAATTCCTGACTGCTTCCGCTATAACCGGGTTTTTAGGTGGCCTCCCCTTGACGGCTCGGGCATTCACTTTACCCGATCCACCCCGCAAAGCACGGCTCCGCCTGTCATGCCAGGAGGGCGTGGCTCCCGGTCACTCCTTGACAGAGAAACTTGATTTTCTGGAACAACTCGAGTTTGAAGGCCTGGAAGTGGGTGGTGGTGGCCTGGCCAAACGCGTCGAGGAACTGCAAAAGGCGCTTCAAGGCCGCAAGATCAAGGTCAGCGCCATATGCGCCGGATTCAAGGGGGTGCTCATCTCTGAGCAGGAAGAGGTCCGCCAAACAGCAGTGGCGAGTATGAAGGAAATCATCACAGCCGCCGGCGCGCTCGGCTCCACCGGCATGATCATCGTCCCGGCCTTCCACAACCAGACCAAAATGGGCCACCAGGAGTCGCGCGAACTGCTGGTCAAGCTCTTGTCCGAACTGGGAGACCATGCCCAAAAGGCCGGCACACGGGTGCTGCTCGAACCGCTCAACCGCCGCGAGTGCCACTTCTTGCGCCAGGTTGCCGACGGCGCGGCCATTTGCCGCGACGTCAACAATCCCGGCATCGCCCTCATGGGCGATTTCTGGCACATGACCTGGGAAGAGACAAGCGACATGGCGGCCTTCATCGCCGCCGGCAAATACCTGCACCACGTCCACATTGCCAGCCGCAAAAACCGCAAGATGCCGGGAGAGGATGATGGTGACAATTACGTGGACGGCTTCAAGGGGCTTAAGCTCATCGGTTACCAGGACTTCGTGAGCTTCGAGTGCGGTTGCAAGGGTGACCCCGCGAAGGCCCTTCCCGCTGCCACCAAGCTGCTGCGCGAACAGTGGGAATCGGCTTAATGCCAGCGCGTCACCCAGGCGCCGCGCCCACCCTACTTCGCCATCACCATTTCAAGGGTGTCGTCCCGCTTCTGTGGCGCATCCTGTTCGGACTCGACCGAAGGGGTGGCCGTTGGCCCTTCCAGGGTCGTCGCCGGGGCCCCGGTCACCGCTTCGTTAGTCTTGTGGAATTTGACACTGACAATCTTGCTCACGCCGTGCTCCTGCATCGTGATGCCGTAGAGCACATCTGCCATGCCGATAGTCCGTTTGTTGTGCGTGATGATGATGAACTGTGAGCGCGTCAGGAAACGCTGCAACAGCCGAACAAACCGGTTGATGTTGGATTCGTCCAGCGGCGCGTCCAACTCGTCCAGCACGCAAAAGGGGCTGGGTTTGACCTGGTAAATAGAGAATAGCAGCGCCACAGCGGTCATCGTCTGCTCGCCGCCGGACAGGAGCGAAATGGTCTGCAGTTGCTTGCCCGGCGGCCGCGCCACAATATCAATACCGCTTTCGAGCAGGTCGTTCTCGTCCATCAACAGCAGATCGGCCTTACCGCCGCCGAATACCTCGACAAACATTGCACGGAAGCACTCCCGGATGCGCTCGAAGGTGTCGCGGAACATCTCGCGCGTCTGCACGTTGATGCGGTTGATCACTTCGAGCAACTGCGCCTTGGCCTGGACAAGGTCGTCATGCTGCTGACTGAGGAATTGGTAGCGCTGCTCGGTCTCCTCATATTCCTCGATGGCGACCAGGTTCACCGGTCCCATTTCCTCGATCCGCTGCTGCAATGATTCAACCTGCTGCGCCACGGTACTCCAATCGGTCGCCGCACCGGCGGCGGCCATTTCGTCCGGCGTCATCACATGCACTTTGGCCGGACCTTCGTCGGCATAGGTGATGGTGATGCACTCGCTGCGAATACTATCGAGGCTGACGTGGTACTTCTGCTGCACCTGCTCGCGCAGGTTCTGCACCGCCATGTTCTTCTGCGCCAACTCGACCTCAAGGACGCCGCGCTGCTCCTGCAGAGTGGCCACACGCCGGCGTTGTTCGCGCAGCCCCTCCTCGCGCGAGGCGACACCTTCTTCCTGGCTTTGCCTTTGTGCCGCCAGCTCAGCCATCTGGGCGTTCACCAATTCGCGGTCATGCCGCTGGGATTCAATCAGCCCGCGCGATTCCTCAATCTCCGACTCCGCTTGCTCCTTGCGGTCCACGAAGGAGGCCATCTCGCTGCGTCGCTGCTCGATGACCTGCGTAAGTTCCCGAATGCGTTGCTCAAGCGATTGGCGCTGTTGCTGGAATGAGGCACACACCTGTTCTTCCGCGGCCAGTGCCACCCGGCTATCGGTCAGCGCAGTGTTGGCCACATCGCGCTGCTGGCGCGAATGTTCCAGTTGGACCGTCACCTCCGTGACCTGCGACTGGCTAGCCCGCTCGCGCGTCTCGGCCTCGCTGGCCTGGGCCATCAACCCCGCGCGCTTCCGCATCCCTTCCTGCTCCTGGGCCGCCAAGCTCTGGACCTCATAGACCACAGTGTCAATCTTCTGGTGCAGCAACCGCTCGGAATTCTGGAGCGCATTAAACTCACCCTCGCGGGTAGCGATAGCCACCTCCTGGGCGCGCAACTCGCATTGCGCCTGCTCCAGGCCGGCCTCCAGTTCGGTCTGCTCACTTTGCAGGGCGCCTCGGCGCCGACTGATCTCAGCCACCTGTTCCTGCAACTCGCTCAGCGCCAGGCTCAGCTCCGAGATCTGGTTCTTGCGGCCCAAAATCGACGCGGGCGCTTTGCCGTCTCCATTCCCATTACTGTAACCACCCGTGTAAACGCCGTGGCAGCTCAGAAGTTCACCAGCCACGGTGACATAGTGAAATCTACCGCCGCTCTCGCGCCACGCCGCCGTGGCCGCGTCCAGATCCCGCACCACCCGTGTGCTGCCGAGGAGGCGCTCCACGAGCGTACGCACAGAAATCTCGCACTCGACTATGGATATCGCGGGCACTGGTACGCCATTCAGTTCGGGACACGAAGAGCCCAACACCGGCGCCACCGGCACACCGGGATTCTCGATACCTCCATGACCGTTGCCAACGAACGCCAGTGGCGCGATGCTTGCCCGACCGCTCTTCTTCGCGCTGAGATCAGCTAGAATCTGGCGGGCGGTCTCCGGCTGCTCCGTCAACACCAACTGCAAATGATGTCCCAGGGCAGCTTCGATCGCAGTCACGTACTGATCGGGCACGCGAATTCTATCCGCCAGCGACCCGAGCACATGCTGCGACTGTTTGAGGGCCGCCAAGGGGCCCTCGCCATACCCCTCGTACTGGGCCTGCAACTGCTCCAGCACGTGGAGCCGGGAGCGCTTGCCCGCCTGCTGCTCCAGGGCCTGGTCCTGCTCTGCGGCTGCCCGCACCAACTCTTCCTGCAGCTCGCGCAAACGCTGCTGACGCCCGGCCACTGTGCCTCGTTGCGTCTGCACGTTGAGTTTAGCCGCGGCGACATTGGCCTGGAACTCGTGCAGATGGGCTTCCAGCCGCGTTCGCTCCTCTTCCAGTTGAATCTTCTCCGCCGACAGCTTCTCCAAACGCACCAGGTTGCCCTGCTTCTGCAAGTCGAGCGCGGTGATTTCATTGCGGAGCCGGGTTAAGTCCTGCGCGGCGGCGAACGCATTGGCTTGCGCTTGTCGCAAGGCTTCCTGCTGCTGGCGCAAATCCTCCTCCACCCGCCGCAGCGAATCCTGCCGGGCGGCCAGGGTTTGCCTATGTTGGTTCAGAGTGGCACCGCTGGCAGCGAGATGGTTGTTGGCAGTGGCAAGGTCCTGCTCCGCCGCGCGTCGCCGCTCTTCGGCCTGGGTCATATCCGCCATGGCCGCGGTATTCTGCGCGGCAAACTCTCGCAGGCGCTCCTCATTGAAATGAATCCGGCTCTCGTGCCGGTCAATCTCGCTTTTGAGTTCCAGCCCACGCTGCTGCTTGCCGCTGATTGCGTGCTCCAATTCCGACAGCCGGTTGCGCAGTTGCGCCATCTCGTCCTCACAACGCAGGACGCTGGCGGAATTGGACTCAATTTCGTCGCGGAGGTTTCCAGCCGCAGCCTGGCGTTCGGAGATTTCGACCTGCAACTGGTCGAACTTATGACGAGCGAGTTGGGTATCGAGGTGCTGCAAGTCGGCCGCAAGTTGCTTGTAGCGGCGTGCCTTGCCCGCCTGACGCTGGAGAGAGCCAATCTGGCGCTTGACCTCCCGCACCAAATCGGCGACGCGCAGCAGGTTCTGGTCGGTGTATTCCAGCTTGCGCAGAGCCTCCTTCTTTTGCGCCTTGTACTTGGTGATCCCGGCCGCCTCCTCGAAGATCATCCGCCGGTCTTCCGGCTTGCTGGAGAGAATCTGTGTGATGTTGCCCTGGGCCATGATGCTGTAGCTGGTGCGGCCCACGCCAGTGCCCATGAAGAACTGTTGGATGTCTTTCAGCCGGCATGGCGTCTTATTGATGAAATACTCGCTGCCACCATCGCGAAAGACCCGGCGGGTAATGGTCACCTCGTTGTATGACATTTCCACGCCGGCCGCGGTAAGATGCTCCTCATCCACCCCGCCAATCGTCAGTGAGACCTCCGCCATGCCCAAAGGCTTGCGGTTGTCAGTCCCGTTGAAGATAACGTCGGCCATCTCCCCGCCGCGCAGGGCTTTGGCGGATTGCTCGCCCAGTACCCAACGGATAGCGTCCGAGATGTTCGACTTACCACACCCATTGGGGCCAACGACGGCCGTCACACCGGGCTGGAAGTTCAGCGCAGTCTTATCCGCAAAGGACTTAAAACCCAGCACCGTTAAGTTCTTCAGATACATGATCTTGGTAAAGACAATCAAACCTGTCCTGCCTAGTAAAGCCCAAAAACCACAATATACAGGGCTCAGTTATTGTCGGAGCACAACTAATTGGTGAGGAACCGAGATTTGTATTGTGCCGTTAACCGCTGCTAAGTGCCCTTTATCCCAACATGACTAGCGTACTTCTACTATCGCCTCCGCAGCCTGGCAACAACTTTCTGCAATGAACTTTGCCCTCGTCTCGCCACTACTTAAGGCATAATCTACCCGCCGATACATGACCTCGACCATCACAATCCCTGATCCAATGATGACTCCGCCTCCAGCCAACCCTCCCGTTCTCTCGGGACGCCACCCAACGCACCTGCGCCTCGCCAGCGCGATGGTTGCGATCGTGGCTGCCTTTGCCTCCCAGGCCGGGAACTCTCAGCCTCCAAAAATTAATCCGCCCTCACCGGTGAGGGAATTCCGCGCTGCCTGGGTCGCGACCGTCGGGAACATAGACTGGCCTTCCCGCAAGACTCTGACCACGCAGGAACAGAAGGTCGAGCTACTTGCGATTCTGGATCGGGCCGTGCAACTCAAGCTGAACGCCATCATTTTCCAAGTCAGGCCAGCCTGCGACGCGATGTATGCCTCCCGCATCGAGCCATGGTCGGAGTACTTGACCGGCACCATGGGCAAAGCGCCAGAGCCTTTCTATGATCCACTGGCTTTCGCCGTCGAGGAGGCGCACAAGCGCGGCTTGGAACTGCACGCGTGGTTCAATCCATATAGGGCACGGCTGCGCGCCACCAGCTCACCCGCCTCGGCGAACCATGTGAGCAAGACCCGTCCGCAGCTCGTTCGGCAATACGGAGAACTCCTTTGGCTCGATCCGGGTGATAAAGCGGTGCAGGAGTACTCGCTAAGCGTTGTGATGGATGTCGTCAAGCGCTACGACGTAGATGGGGCGCACTTTGACGACTACTTCTATCCGTACAAAGTCAAGGATGGTTCCGGCCAAGACCTGGACTTCCCCGACGATTCGAGTTGGCAGCGCTTTGGAGCCGGCGGCATGCTGAGCCGTGCCGACTGGCGGCGTGAAAACGTCAACGTATTCATTCAGCGCGTCTATCAATCTATCAAAGCGGCAAAACCCTGGGTCAAGTTTGGGGTTAGTCCGTTCGGCATTTGGCGCCCGAACAATCCGCCCCAAATCAAGGGGTTCGACGCTTATGCCTCGCTCTATGCCGATTCGCGGAAATGGCTGGTGAACGGATGGGTTGACTACTTCGTGCCTCAGCTTTACTGGGCAATTGAACCGCCGGAACAGAGCTTCCCTGTCCTGCTGCGATGGTGGGCCGAGCAGAACACCAAAGGCAGAACCCTTTGCCCTGGCATAAACTCCACCAAAGTGGGGGGCCGGTCGCAATCCCGGCGCGGGTGGGAGCCGGAGGAAATCGTCAAGCAGATCCGGCTCAGCCGCACCCAGCACGGCGTAAGCGGCCACGTTCACTGGAATATGAAGAGCCTCATGCGCAATGCCGCGTTTGACGAGCAACTCCAACGGGAGGTCTATCAGCAACCAGCTCTAATGCCGCCGTCTCCCTGGCTTGGCCGGGCCCAACCGGCCATGCCGAAGCTCACTATAGCTAAAATGCGGTCGGGTTCGCCGCCACGCATCAACTGGACGCCGGGCGGTCAGGGAACGGTTTGGCTCTGGCTTTTGCAGACGCAAACGCGGGGCGAGTGGACGACGGAAATTCTGCCCGGCAAGCAGACCTCTCGTTCCTGGAATGGCTCATTGCCGAATGTCGTGGCGGTTTCCGCGGTCAACCGCAATGGCGAAACCAGTTCGCCGAGTGTGCTTCAAACGTCAGGTAACACCAGATGACCGTCGAGCGCTGGGCGTCCCGGCGGGGAGGGTTACTCGCGCATTGCACGGTGCAAGCCCGCACCAGGGAGCACACCCGCCCAAGCGGCGAGTGGTTCTACCTTGGCCAATACAGGGAGCGCGAAGGGTTCCTCCGGAAGCTTGCGTTCCCGGGGAAGAAAATCCATGCCGGCTTTGCGCGCAACGCTTTCCAGAAAGCGGCGGGTCAGGCCGGACTGAGCGTCAGGCTGCACCGGCACGGCGATCAGCGCGACCAAGGCGCTGGTCCGCGTCAGACGGTGTGGCAGCCATTCATCCACCCACAAGTACAGGCTCAACGGCAATTCCGCTGCGTCCCGGAGGGAAACAATCAGCACATCCGCCCGCATTGCCGCCCGCCCTGCAGCTGCCAGGGCGTCGGGGTGCGCTAAGTCGTTGACCCGCCAGGATTTGCTGGAGATTCCGCCGCTGCCAATTAATTGCTCCACACGAGCCCACAAGTCCATCGCCCAGTGGTGAGTAAGGTGATCCTGGTAGATAACAACAACATTCAGCGCGGGCTCAGGACCATTAGCGGTTGCGGCGGTGGAATCCAATTGGGAATCCGGTTCCAATAGCAGTTTTTGCTGCATGTTGCTCAAGGGTTGAAGTTATAGATCTGTTTCCGCCGGCACCTGTGCCGCAGCCAAATAACGTCGATCACGGCCTGTTCCCCGGTCATGGCGGGAAGCGTCAGACGGGAACGGTTATCTCGAACAAATCCGGCGTTTCGGATGAGCCAACCGCCTCCCTTCATCGGAAGGCCGCTCCGAAACGCCGGATCCCCGACTACCGCACCTCACGCTTTACTCCCGCACTTGCATTAACCACATATCCGCAACTCATGCTCTCTCTTGCTACGTGTCTGCCTGGGCTGCTTTCAGCCAAACCGTTCACTGTTCCCACCGTTCTCCCGGCGCTCGTTAGAAATCACACGCACAATAGGGCACTACACTCTGGAACGCATAGTCGGGAAAAGCGGAGAACCTATGTCGGGGAGTTCCCTGACAAACCTGTGGTCCTACTGTATGCATCCGTCCTTGGAGAACCGCGGCTCATGCGCGGCGCGGACGTCCCCGCAGCGCGGCTTACTGGAAAGGCTGGACGAACGAGTGATCTTCATTCAACCACCCTTGCCGCAATGCATATTGCACCATTTCCGTCCGGCTGCGCAGGCCCAGCTTTTCGCCGATGCGGACGCGGTAAGTCTCCACGGTCTTAATGCTCAAGCCAAGGTTGCCGGCAATCTCCTTGTTGCTGTAGCCCCAAGCCAGCAAGATGAGCACTTCCCGCTCGCGCTCGCTCAGGTCGGCTGCTGGAAGGCCATTCTTGCCGGACGGTTCTCTGGCGTGGCCGCGCAGGGCTTTGTTGGCCACCGTCGGGTCGAAGTGCAGTGCGCCGCCCGCCACGGCACGGATGGCCCGGATCAGGTCATCGCCCGCCGAGCGTTTGAGCACGTAGCCAACGGCACCCGCCTTGCACAACTGCAGCAAATAACTGGCGTCCTCGTGAACCGTCAGGGCAACTACTTTGACGGACGGTTGTTCCGCTTTGAGCCGTTCGGTTGCCTGCAAGCCGTTGAGCTTCGGCATCGAAAGGTCCATGACCACCACGTCAGGTTTGAGCTCGCACGCCTTCTCGATCGCTTCCTTGCCATCAGCGGCCTCTCCCACCACACGCATATCGCGCTGGCTGTCAATCAGCAGCCGCAGGCCATCCCGAACAACCTCATGATCGTCGGCTAAAAGGACACGGGTCTTCTTCATAACATAGGCGCCAGCGGCAGCCGCACGAATACTGTGGTGCCGGCGCCCGGGTTTGACTCGATCTCGACCGAGCCGCCGACCAGTCTGGCCCGCTCTTGCATCCCCAACAAGCCCAACTTCCCCTCGGTCGGGGAAGCGTTAAAGAGGGCCGCCGCCTCGAAGCCCTTGCCATCGTCCTCAATGATCAGCGATACGTGGTCGCCACGGCGTTCGAGCAAGACACTGACGCGGCGGGCGTCGGCGTGGCGGAAGACGTTGGTAAGTGCCTCGCGCGTGATCCGGTAAAGGGCGGTCTCCAGCTCCGGCGCCAGCCGGCTCCCGGTCGTGCCGCGGCTGTGGAAGTCCACCGGCACTCCGCTGAGTCCCGCCCATTCATCCGCGTAACGGCGAAGCGCCATCTCCAGGCCGAAATCGTCAAGGGCGGCCGGCCTCAACTCCCAAGCCAGGCGATGAATATCCCGCATCAGACTGTCAGCAAGTAGTTCGAGTTGGGCGGCGCTCTGGAGCTGTGAGGGCGGGCACGAATATCCTTTGCGAACGACCTGGAGACCCAGCTTAAGCGCGGTGAGATCCTGCCCCAGGCGGTCGTGCAATTCGCGCGAGATGCGCCCGCGTTCAGTCTCCTCGGCTGCCGCCAACCGACGCAGCACCTCGCGGTGAGCTGCCTCAGCGCGCTCGCGCCGGGCAATTTCTCCCTGCAAGGCCCGGTTGGCCTCCGACAGCTCACCTGTCCGCTGCCGTACGCGCACGTCAAGTTGATCCCGCTCCCGCTGTAAATTGGCTTCCGCCTGCCTAAGCGCCGTTTCGGCGCACTTTCGCTCGATGGCGTAACGAATCGCCCGGGTCGTTTGACGCCCATAGGCCTGCCCCTTGATCAGGTAATCCTGAATGCCGTGCCGCACCGCCTCGAGCCCCGCTTCTTCATCCGCCTGTCCTGTCAGCACCACAATAGGCAGCTCGGGCGCCTGGGCGCGCGCCCGCACAAACGTCTCCCGCCCCGCGCTGTCCGGCAGGGTGAGGTCCAGCAGCATGACATCGTAAGCCTTGGTCTTCAATTGGGCGACTGCATCCGCCCAACTTTCGGTGTGCGTGAAACTGAATCCGCCGCCCCCGTCCTGAAGCAAGGATTCCTGCAACAAGGCGGCGTCAGACGGGCTGTCTTCCACCAGAAGAACTTTTACGGTGGACGGTTCCATAGTTCGTGCCCTTCATACCATTCTTCGGCACGGAAGTCAGCCTCCATTATTGCCTACGCCGGGACGCGAGTGACACATTCTCGCAAAGGTTGCGTCGTTTTTCCCGGGCTCGTTAACAGGACGGCCGCAGGAGAAGTCGCGGTGGCGAATTCACGATGGGTCAATCGGCCCGTGCAGGCGGGGAGAATACTGGTTGTGCAGCAGCCAGAAGTCACGCAGAGCCAGGACTTTGGATTTCAGTTCCTCCAGCGAACTGGGCTTTACCATGTAGGCGTTGGCGCCCACGTCATACGCCCGAGTGACGTCATCAGGCCGGCTAGAGGAGGTAAACACCACCACCGGCAGGCTCCGCAATAACGGCTGTTGTCGAATCCAATCCAGGACCTCGAAGCCCGACCAGTAAGGCAGGTTCAGGTCCAGCAGCACCAGCCCGGGAAAGGGATACAGTCGGCGGTCAGTGAACGGTGCGTTGCCGGCGAGGTAATCCTTGGCCGCTTTGCCGTCGGTGACAGTTTTGACTAGATTTGTGATGCCCGCCCGGCTCAGCACGTGCTGGAGCAACAGGACGTCTGTCTCCTCGTCCTCGACATACAGAATTACAAGCGAGTTCATTTGGCGGCTTCCTTCAGCTCCACCCAGAACCGACTGCCCCGGCCTGGCTCGGACTCCAGCCCGACGCGCCCGCCCATTTTCTCGACGGCCTTGCGCACCACCGTCAACCCCACTCCGGTCCCGTCCCTGCTCGTGTCCAGGCGCTGGAACATCTTGAAGATGCGTTCCTGGGCCTCTTTAGGGATGCCGACGCCATTGTCTGAGAACCAAAACCGGACGTGGGGTGCGCCTTTGGCGGCTTGCGGCGCAGGCGCGAGCTCGGCTGTTGCTTTCGACCCTTTGCCTTGCGCCTTCGCCGCTTCGGCCCAGATACGCACCTGCGGTCGCTTGCCCGGGGCGACAAACTTGATCGCGTTGCCCAAGAGGTTTGAAAAACACTGCGTGAGGGCTGCTTCGTTACCCAGCACGAGCGGCAAGGGTTCCTCAATCGCAATTCCCACTTGCGGCGGCTGAAAAGCCGGATAAGTCTCTATGATGCCGCGCAGCAGCGCCCCGACGTCCACGGGCGCCAATTGTAAATCGCTGCGTGTCAGCCGGCTGTACTGCAGCACGTCCTGGATCAGCTTGTCCATGCGGGCCGCCGCGGTAATGATGCGCTCAATGTGCTCCTGCGCGGCGGGTCGGCCGCATGCCAGGCAATCCTCCTGGAGAATCTGGGCGAAAGACCGGATAGCACGCAGCGGCGCCCGCAAGTCGTGCGTGATACTGTGCGAGAAATCCTCCAGGTCGCCGATCGTCTCCGCCAAGGAAACCGTTCGCCTGGCAACCTGGCGTTCCAGCTCCAGGTTCCATTCCCGCAATTGTTGTTCGCTCTGCCGCAAGGCCTCCTGGGTGCGGTTAAGCGCTTCTTCGGTTTGCTTGCGCTCGATGGCATAGCGAATGGCCCGAACCGTTTGCCGTGCATCGGCCTGGTTTTTGACCAGATAATCTTGCACCCCGTGGCGCACGGCTTCAAGCCCAACGGCTTCGTCAACCTGGCCCGTCAGGACTACAATCGGCAGGTGGGGAACTTTGGCCCGCACCTGCAAGAACGTTTCGCTGCCCATAATGTCCGGCAGAGACAGGTCCAGCAGCAGCACATCAAATGGCTTATCATGGAGGCAGTCAACAGCCTCCGCCCAGCTTTCGACGTGGGTGAAGTCAAATCCATTGATTCCGGCCACGGTCAACCCCTCCAACAACAGCGAAGCGTCGGACGGGCTATCTTCCACCAGCAGAACCTTTACGGGAAGCGGGTCCACGGTCAGCCAGGGAAAAGGCAGTTGAGGGTTGTGATTGGGGTTCCCAATTCCCAAACGACTGTGGGCTGCGCTTGTCCCAGGGCGTTTCCCTTCGTGCAGGCATAGCGCCCGAAGCGTCCGCGGATAGCCGCACTCCAGGACGGTGGCGCGCATCCCGACAGGCTCGGGAAACGCGGCGTATCAGAAAAGAACCAGAGCGGGGAGAACCGACACATCGGGGACTTCCTCTAGCCGCCGGCGCGCGGTGCAGGGGGCAAGGTCACCACGAACAGCCAAAACGACTCAATCGTCCGCACCACGTCCAGGAACTGGTTGAAATCCACCGGTTTGGTGATGTAGCAATTGGCGTTCAACTGGTAGGCCCGCAGGATGTCCTGCTCTGCGCGCGAGGTGGTCAGCACCACAATAGGAATGGTCTTCAGACCATCATCGGCTTTAATCTCAGTCAGCACCTCCCGCCCGTCTTTGCGCGGCAGGTTCAGGTCCAGCATGATCAGGTCGGGACGGGGTGCCTGGGTATAAGGCGCTTCGCGGCGCAAAAACTGCATCGCCTCCACGCCGTCCTCGACCACGCTTACATGGTTGCGCACCTTGAAGTCCTTCAACGCCTCGAGGGTCAAGTCCGTATCGCTCGGGCTGTCTTCTACGAGCAGGATTTCGATAGGGCGGGCCCCATTTTTGGTCATAGGGTTGCTACTCCCGGTTTGCCATGGTTCATGTGGTCGCCTGATCTTTACCACACTTAGAGGGCGAGGAAAAGCAAAAAGTGGTTCTCGGCCGCCGCTGAACTTGATCAGGGGCTTGCTTCCGTGGCGCTTTACGAACTGGACATATCCGCCCACGGCCCGCCGCGGTATCGGCACGCCGTGGCCCTGCCAGGGAGGCTGCGCCAGCCTGCGGCCAAAGAGCCGAGGGGCCGACTGGCCCCCATCTGGTTGTTGGTTTGGGGGTTGAGGGGCTGAACACGGGCGCGCTGGACGGTGCCCTGACGGCCCCGCTGATAGACGATGTTGCCGACTGCGCCAACAAGGTCTGTAGGGAACAGTTTGAGTGCCATATCTGACTAGGGGATGGGGTGAGAGCGGCACCGAGACGGCCAAGTGACGGCCACTAGACGGCCAACCCCCGGCCACGCGATGGCCGGGACCCGGAAGGGGCCCCGCCCAGACGCGGCTTTAGGGCGGGCTGTCCGGCCTGCTTCTGAGATGCAGGCTGGTGACAGAATGATGCTCCTTACAGGGACTATCTCAAAGATGGGCTACCCTGGGGTGGCCGGCAGGGAGAAGTAGAACGTCGCCCCCAGCCCGGGCTGGGACTCAACCCAGATGGCGCCACCATGGCGTTCAACAATCCGTTTGCAGACGGCCAAACCGATGCCGGTTCCGGAATATTGCTTGCGGGTGTGCAAACGCTGGAAGAGCTGGAAGATCCTCTCAGAATAGGCTGGCGCAATGCCGATGCCGTTATCGCGCACAGAGAAGAGCCAGCCGCCGTTTTGGGGCTGCGCGCTAATGTGAACCTTAGGCGGTTCGTCGCCCCGGAACTTGATCGCGTTGCCGATGAGGTTCTGAAAGACCTGCATAAACTGGGTGCCATCCACCGGCAGGGTGGGCAATGGATCGCGGGTGACCACCGCCTGGGCTGACTCGATGCTGTCATGCAGGTTGGCCAAGGCCTGCAGAAGCACGGTGTCGAGTTGGGTGGGACTGAACTGACCGCCGCGGGTGCCGACGCGGGAGAAGGCGAGCAGATCGTTGATGAGCCGCTCCATGCGCAGGGCGCCTTCAAACGCGCCGGTAATGTACTCCCGGGCCTTGGCATCCATGTGTTGTGCCATGCGCCGTTCGACCAGCTTAATGTAGCCGCCCACCGCGCGCAACGGCTCCTGCAGGTCGTGCGAGGCGACGTAAGCAAATTGCTCCAGGTCGCGGTTGGAGCGCTGCAGCTCCTCGGCGGTCTGCTGCAGGCGGGCATTGGCGTTGGTGAGTTCCCCGGTGCGCTGGGCGACAAGAACTTCAAGTTCGTCGCGGTGCCGGGCCAGTTCGGCTTCGGTTTGGAACCGGTGCACCGCCTCGCCGATCAGGGGTGTCATCGTCTCGAGGAACTCGATCGCCGCCGGCGGGAACTGTCCCGGGCGGCGGTCGGCCAGTTGGATGGCTCCAATCGCTCTATCCCGATAGCGGATCGGTATGATTGCCAGGGAGGCAAAGCCGAACTTCGTGCAGTTGCCGCGGTAGAGCGCCTGCTGCTCGGGTGTCAAACTTTTGTGATGGGCAATGGTGTCGTCCCAGCGGTAAGACCCGCCAGGAGTCAGCAGGCGACGGTCCGGCTGCTCGAAAGCGAGCGAGAGGGCGCGGACACAGCAGCAGTTATCCCGCTTGAGCGACAGCCGGTTCTCTCTTTCAACGAACTCCGGCTCGAAGCCGGCCCAGGCCGCGAAAGGGATCTCGCCCTGCTCATCGGCAATGCGAATGCCCAGGGCCTGGCAGCCGGTCCACTGCCGAACAACCTCCAGGACGGAGTTGAGATAGTCACGGGCGGAAGTCTTTTGCGCAAAGAGCGCCAGCAGTCCGCTGGTGAAGTCGCGCCGCCGTTCGGCGAGTTTGCGGTCGGTAATGTCGCGCGCGGCGGCGAACACGCCCTGCACTTCCCCGGCTTCGTTGAGGTACACGGTGGCGTTGTAGAGCACATCGATCGTGCGGCCGGAGAGGTGGCGCATCGTCAGCGGGTAGTCCCGGACCAAGCCCTCGGCCAACACCTTCCGGTATCCCGCCTCGGCGTTGGCCGGTTCAGTGAAGTAGCTGGAGAAGTCGCTGCCGACCAAGAGGTCACGCGCGACGCCCGTTGCCAGCTCGGTCGCCTCGTTCACGTCGGTGATTTTGCCTTCCGGACTGATGGTGACCAGCGGGTCGAGGCTGGCCTCGATCAGGCTGCGGGCATATCGGGAAGCGGCGCGCAGCTCGGCCGTGCGGTCAGCCACACGCTGTTCCAACTCTTCGTTGACCTTTCGGAGCTCGGCCTGCGCGCGCTGCCGTTCCATCGCGATGGCCACCAGGTCCGTCACCGCTTTCATCAGCGACAGTTCCTCGTCGGAGAACCGCGCGCGGGTGCGTGTGCCGAAAGAGAGCGTGCCTAGCACCCGGCCGCCGGCCATGAGCGGATGACAGGCATAGGCTTGGACGCCATAGGCTCTCACCAGCTCCGTACGCGGGTCGGGCGAGTGCTGAACGTCCTGGGCGACAATGCGGCAGGCGTCGCGGGCCGCGCAGCCGCAAACGGCGCTGCCGTAATCCAGCCATTCAATCTTCCGGGCTTCCGCGCCAGGGATCCCGGCGCTGGCGTTCAAATGCAGCCGCACCTTCCCGCTCGCCCCGGCGGTTTCCGCCACGAGGTAGTTGAAGAAGAGCTGGCAGTCGAGGAAGGCCATCACGTTGCGGCACAGGTTCTCGACGATGGTCTGAGGCGAATCCGTCGAGAGCAGCCGGCTGGCGGCCTGAGCGAGCAACTCGGAGCGGCGTTCCGCCCGCTTGCGCTCGGTGATGTCCCGGACGGCGGTATGACGCAGCTCCGGCCGGGAAGGGTGGCTGGGCCGGCCATGGGCCTCGATCGTGATGGACGAGCCGTCGAGGCGAAGCATCCGGTGTTCGATCACGCTCTCCTGTCTGCTGCGGACGTTCGCCATCACGCGCTGGCGGTCGTCAGGCGCGACAAGATCCTCAATGCTGGCGCCGATCAGCTCCTGCACGCTCCGACCGATCATCTCGGCGAACTGCTCGTTGCAGTCCAGGATGCGGCCGCGCTCGCTCAGGACGATCCCTTCGAAGGTGGCCGCCGCGAAGGCGGCGAGCCGTGCCTGGCTCTCCCGGAGCGCCTCTTGCGCTTGCTTCTCGGCTGTAACCTCGTGATTGGCGCCAATGAATCGAGTCGCTTGGCGCTCGGCCCCCTCCCCCTCGAAATAGACACGTCCGTGGGAAGCGACCCAGTGAACCGACCCATCGGACCAGACGACGCGGAATTCGATGTGATAGGCGCCGCCGTCCCGACCGGCGAGAGCTTCTTGTACGGCCTTGTCCACAGCGGCGCGGTCTTCGGGATGAATCCGGCCAACAGCCGCGGCATAACTGACATGGTCGGATTGCGCCATGCCCCACATCTCACGACAGCGTTCGTCCCAAAAGACCTCTCCGCTCTGGAATTGGTAATCCCAAGTGCCCAAGTCGGCCGCTTCGAGAGCCAGTCGCCGCTGCTCCGCCGCTTTGCGCAGCCCAGCGTTGGCCTCTTCAGCCTGCCTCCGGGCCTCGAGGGCGTCCTCCATCAGGTTCAGGGCGGCCCGGCGCGACTCTTGCAAGGTAAGGTTAGTGGCTTGAAGCTGCGCTGCTGATGAACGAAGCTGCTGTTCGGCCTGCTTGCGCTCGGTCAGGTCAGAGACAAAGGTGTAATAGTACTCCAATTTATCCCCCGCTGCTTGCGATAGGTGAACCAGGAGCTCGACCGGCACCCGGCGGCCATCCTTGCGGATGTATTCCTTCTCGTAGCGAACCGGCTGGCCGGTGCGATGGAGTTCCTCGAGTTTCGGCCGTTCCACTTCGAGCCATTCGGGCGGTGTGAGCGTGTGGGTCCAATCCATCGCACGCAGTTCATCCGCCGTATAGCCGGTAAGCTCCGCGTAAGCACGGTTGACCAGCCCGATCCGCCCCCCGGGATAACCGACCACGAACGGTTGCGAAGCGCGCTCCAGCACGGCAGCCAGGAATTCCCTCTGCTGCCGTGTTTCGCGCAGGGCCTGGTCCCGGTCGAAGGCGGCTGCCTTGACGCGGGCACGACGAAGCAGCTCGGCCACCGTGCACATCAGCAGGAGGTTGCCCAGGAAGAGGCCGAGGCTTATGACCTCCATCGTATTCCCGAGTTTGAAGCCGACCGGGGGAAGAATCCAGAAATCCACAACCCCGGCGGCCGCCACACTGGCCAGGAGCCCTGGTCCGAGCCCTGCCAAGAGGGCTACCAGGATCACACCTGGATAGAAGGTGATAAATGGAGACTGGCCGGGGCCGACCCATTGTTCGAGCGTTCGATGCCACCCAAAGCAGATGGCCACAGCGACCAGCGCGGCCCCATAGCGAACGGCCCAGGAGTTGCGGGAGATCAGTGACTTACGGGGCATGACGGGAGGGCGAACGGGCAGCAGAGAACGTTGGCGGCGATTGGAGGGGCGTCACTGCGATGGTCTCAGGCTGAAGGATGCTTTGGCTCATCGTTACCCTCGGTGTGGTAGCGTGGCGGCTGGCCAAGCTGGGCGCAAAGGGCGTTGACCTCTTCTTTCAATTCAAGCATGCGCAGTTCGCGCCCTACCATCGCCTTGTTGAAGCGGGTCAGTTCCTCATTGGCAGCCTGGACTTTTTCGGCGTGTCGCCGAATCTCATCCTGGGCCTGCTTGAGCCGGCTGATGTCCAGGTTAATGCCGGCCCAACAGAGCAACCTGCCCTGTTCGTCGCGCACCGGCACGCCCCGCGCCAGCACCGGGTGCCATTGGCCGTCCACCCCGCGAAAGCGGTGTTCCCGGTCCCACGAGACCCCAGTGCGCACGCACTCCTTCCATGCGGCTATCGTGCCAGCGGAGTCCTCGGGATTCAACACGTCTCCCCAGCCAAAATTGGAGCACTGCTCCTGGGTTAGCCCGACCAGCTTCAGGAATGACGGGCTGGCGTAGATGTTGCGGCCGTCGGGTTCGCAGACCCAAATTCCATAGTCAATGCTCTCGCCGATGGCACGGTAAAGCTGCTCGCTGCGCTGCAAAGCGGCCTCGGCCCCAGTGCGCGCAGCAATTTCAGCCTCAAGTTGGGCCGTGCGCTCCTTGACCAGGTCCTCGAGGTGCTCGCGGTGCCGGATCAACTCGGCCTGAGCTTTGTTGCGCTCAGTGATATCCAGACCCACCTCCATAATGAGCCTGGAACCGTCCGCATCGGTGAAGGGAAAGTCGTAAATGTCATAGTTGCGAGCATCCGGTCCGGTCCACTCCCAGCGCAACGGGGTGCTGGTCTTGAGCACTTTATACGTCTCGCAAACCTCACAGGGCTCGTTCCGGTTGAAGAGGTACTCATAGCAGCGCCGCCCCCCGGACTTGCCGAAGCGCTCTTCGAAGAAGCGGTTGGCAAAAGCGACGTGATAATCCGGGGTCAACAGAATCACGTAGGCCGGCAGCAAATTCAGCACGTCATTCAACCGCTGCTGCTCAGCGTGCGCAAGTTGCGGCGCGCGCTGGGTTTCGGTGGGTCCTTGGTTCCCGCATTCTCCAAAGTCCGGGGTTGGACTGGACTTCGATTTTAGCATAGCTGTCTTTGTATATACCAACCGCGACTGTTGGCCGGCATCGTTAGAGACTGGCAACGGTTGAGGGCAAGTCCGTCGGCCCGCCATGAGCAACTATAGCAAAGCCCCAAGCGCAACGTCAATCAGAATCCACAAGAACAGGAGCGCCCTGAATCCTTAGCGAAGCACACTTTGCCGCTCAGCAATGTGGGGAACGGAGCGATATCGGACGTCCTTGGGCTGAATGCATGGGACAAAGGCCTGAAAATCGCCCGTTCAGGAGGCAGCGAGTGAC
>Ga0209507_1000235_pt1 | contig 71610 bp, 98 predicted proteins | sample AD_UKC028_MetaG_FD_184414 | JGI IMG/M metagenome (GOLD analysis project Ga0209507, IMG submission 184414) | Active sludge microbial communities of municipal wastewater-treating anaerobic digesters from USA - AD_UKC028_MetaG (SPAdes) (version 2) | ecosystem: Engineered > Bioreactor > Anaerobic >...
GCTTCGCCTCGGATACCCTTACCCGCTCCGCCTTGGCGGCGGCTTTGCGTCTGCACGCGCGGCAAGGGCGTGTGGGGTCGATCAATAGCTTTCGCCATTCAATACCCTTCCGCTCCGCGATTGCGAATAAGCAGAAATGCGAGCCGGGGAATGTGCGGTTGCAATTTGGGCACGTGAAGCTACGCGCCTTATTCGCAACGGTTGGCGCGAGTACATCAGGCGAGAGAGACGTGGTTTTTACGGTTTTCATGGGTTGTGCCGGATAACTTCCGAGTAGACAGGCGGATTGATGGACATAGAAACTGCCATCGGATCAGTATGTTATAGCGGTGGCCAGAAGTCCAACCGGATTCTACTCTTTCCAGACGATTTTCGTTGCATCCACCCCTGTCACGGACTCCTAAATAGCAACGAAGTAAGGTCTAAACAGAGTCAAACCCGGCCGGACAATCCGGCCATCTAAGTAAGTAATTGTATTGTATAGAATATTATATGGCCGGATGTTCGCCTGTCCGCCCGGAAGTTATCCGGCTCTCGTCTAGTGCTGCAAACGCACCGTCAGCGCCTCGCGCACGGACGTTTCGAAGGCGCGGTGCGCCGCGATTCCCGGGTTCAGTTCGACATACAGCGCGTTGCTGCCCCAGTAGAACGGCGCGTTGATGCCCGTGGCTGCGCCCAACAAGATCGGCGCGATTTCGGTCTGCTTCACGGTGGGCGCAGACAGGTCGATAACGAGGATGCGGTTGGTGTTGTTCTGCGCGTTGATCTTGTTGTTCTTCGCGCGCACGTTGTGCAGATGCAGGGCTTCGTTGAATTGGTTCATTGCTTGCTCCTCTGGTTGGTGCCCGCGCTGGTGCGCGGGTTGGTTACAGCGTGTAACGAAAGCGGGCCGCGAATGCGGCCCTTGATGCGCTTGATACCCTCACTTTTGGCTAGCGCAGCCCTTGGTAGGCGGCGCAGGGGTCGAAGTGCGCGAAGAACGCACGACGCGCCGCGATGGTGCAGCCAGTCCACAGTGCGTTGACCGTATCGAGGCTGATGTCGTGCGTGCTGCGCTCCTCGGCGGCGATCTGCACCGAGCGGACAAAGTATTGGCGCTGCCGCGCGTCGAGCGCAGGCGGGGTGGTTTCGAAGGGCAGAGTGGTGCTGGTCTTCATTTCGTGTGCTCCAGATGTGACGAGGGCCGCGCAGTTGCGCGGCCCTCTGGGTTGGTTACGGGGTGTAACGAACTGACTAGCGCAGCGCTTCCGCACGCTTGAGCGCCCTTTGCGCTTGCGTCGGCGTCAGCCGTGCCAGCATCTTCGCGGCGCGCTCCACCGGGTCAACGTGCTGCGCAGCGACCTTTTTCTCGTTGACGAGCAGGATGTCGCGTGCCCGCTTGAGCGCCTGTCCCGGCGCGGTGCTGCCGCTGCCCAGCGTGAATCCGGACAGGACGCCGCGCTTGCTCTCGTGCGGTTCCACTTCGTACCGCTTCGCCAGCGCCATCACAACGGCGCGGTCGGCTTCGATCTTCTGCGCCCGGTTCATCTTCGGGGCGTTCTCCAGCAGCCAAGCCTTGGCCAGCATGCCGGTGGCGGTGACGTTCGCGTAGTCGATCAGGCGGTTCGTGAATGAGTAGCGTGCCATGATGTGTGTGATCCTCTGAGTGTGTTGGGTTTGGTTACGGGGTGTAACGAACTACTGCGCCGAGTGGCGCAGGACAACCGGCTGCGGGTTCGCAGCGTCGAACACGGGCTTGCCATCGAGGTAAACGCTGGCCGGGATGCGGCTGAACTGCGTGACGTTGATGGCGAAGTTCAGCGCGCTTTCCATCGAGCGGTACGGCGCAGTCAGCAGCAGGTTCTTGTTGCAGCCGAAGTAGTGGACAACAGGTTGCGACTTCATTTGCTCTCTCCTAGAAGGTCAGGGCCAATCCCCAACCGACACCTACATTATAGCACGACGTTGTGGAGACTTATTTACAGGGGGTGGCGGAGGGGTACGGGATGGCACCCCCCAAGAAGCAGAGTAGGAGTCCCGCAGCAGAGAACACCATTCCCCACTTGCAGCTAGTAGAAAATACGACTGTGTAAAGTTTTTTACAATGTAAAGTTTTTTACAATGTAAAGTTCTTATCACATACCCCCACCCACTACAAAAAAAGCCCCGTTTGCCATACCTCAAAACCGCCATTTGACAAACGTGGATAAGAGCCCGAAACTCCGCCGCGATGAAGATTGAGTTCAACTTCAATTTCCACGGTGTGGAGGGGCACCCCATCCAACCACCGTGCAAACCGCGCCCGCCTGTCAAGGCAGCGCTTCGTTTCTACACAGGCCCGCAGTCTTTTTTCGAAGGAATCGATTTAATGGCACGCCTGACTATCGAAGAAAAGTTCACCAACGTCACGGTCAACCCGAAGACCGCCAAGGGCAACCCCGCACCCATCGATGGCTCTGTTGTCTGGACTTCCAGCGACGACGCCGTTGCCACAGTCATCTCCACCGGCCCCACCACGGCGGAAGTGGTCGCCATCGCTCCGGGTGTCGTACAGATCACGGCGGTGTTCGACGCCGACATGGACGAGGGCGAGACGCGTGAAGTCACCGCCTCCGGTGCCGTCGAGGTTGTGGCTGCCGAAGCGCAGACCGGCGAAATCGTCTTTGGCGACCCTCAGTAAACCCTGACAAACAAAGACCGTCTCGGTCCCCGAATCCGAGCGGCACTGTCATGGGTAGCTGGGCGAGAGCCCAGCTTCTGGGCTCTGCGGTTGGCACCGCAGTGGGAAAATCTGGGGCGGAGTAGGCTTCCTACTCCGCCGCCTGTTCAGTTTTGATTGACCCACGCGCTCGCGCGGGTTACATTCTCTGCGCCACGCAGCGGTTGGCGACTCTATCGCCTGTCGCCCTTTCCGCCCCTGCGAGGCTCCTCTGAGTCTCCCAAGACTCTTGGGGGCGAGCGCCAATCGCTCGCCCTCTTTTTTTTCTCAACCTCTTGTGCTTTAATCTGGCCCCATTCGCCACACTGGCGCAAGGGGCGTGCCCGCGAGGGCACTGGTGTCATGGATTTTCTGGCAGACAAGCCGCTGTTTCTGCGGGACATAGCGGTGAAAGACTTGCTGGATGCCAAGATACACACGGCAGACTTTCTCATTGCGCACGGCCTCGCGCCGGAGAGCGATGAGGAAATCGAGAAAGAAGCTGCACGCAGCGTCTTTTCGGCCCTTACAGGGCCGAACACAGACACAAAAACCCAACGGCAAGCCGTAGCCCTTCTGGAAACTCCAGAGGCAGTCCGTCAGTTGGTCACGATGCTCACGGCCTACGATTGGCAGTTCATTACGCAGGCCAATCAAATCAGGTCATACGTCGTCGCACGACTGCTTGAAGAATGCGACCACCCCGATTCGCGGGTAGCGCTCAAAGCCCTTGAACTGACGGGGAAGATCAGCGAAATCGGTCTGTTCGAAGAGCGCGTGAACGTGAAACGCACCGACATGACCGACAGCGAGCTTGACGAGAAAATACGCGCAAGAATGGAGCGCATCCGCGCCCTCGAAAAACCGACAGAGCCGCCCATCGAGGCTGCCTTCACAGAAAAACAAGGGGAATCGGGAGAACAGGCGGTGCACGCCAGTTGAACCTCCACGACTTACCACCCCCCGAAGTTCTTGCACGGCTACCCCGTGCGGAAAAAGAAGAACTGCTGGCCTTGCTGGAACAGCAAGAGACACGCCTCGCGCGCACTGCTGCACGCACACGCTTCCTGCCCTTCGCGCACACCATCTATCCGGGGTTCAAGGAAGGCCCGCAGCACCGCGTCTTCGCCTCCACGTTCGAACGCATCATCAAGGGCGAGAGCAAGCGCGTCATCATCAACATCGCCCCACGGCATTCGAAGTCAGAATCAACGTCGTACCTCCTCCCCGCCTTCTATCTCGGCCACTTCCCCGATCACAAGATCATCATGGCGTCGCACACTGCGAGCCTTGCTGAAGACTTCGGGCGACGCGTACGGAACCTGATTCAAAACCCGGACTACCACGAGATATTCGAACGCACAGAAGTGGCGTCCGATCAGAAAGCATCGGGCAAGTGGTCAACCGCTGCCGGTGGTCAGTATTACGCCGTGGGCGTCGGTGGTGCGCTTGCTGGTCGCGGTGCGGACTTGCTGATCATCGATGACCCGCATTCGGAACAGGCAGTTCGAACTGATAGTAAAGGCACCTTTGAGAGTTGCTGGGCGTGGTTTCAAACTGGGCCACTGCAGCGTTTGATGCCATCGGGACGCATACTCGTTGTAATGACTCGATGGGGTGTGGCGGATTTAACTGGACGCTTGCTTCAGCAAGCCGCCAACGGCGGTGAAGAGTGGGAAGTCATCGAGCTTCCGGCAATCATGCCCTCTGGCAAGTCGCTGTGGCCAGAGATGTGGCCGGTGGAAGAGTTGATCGCCAAGCGCGACAACATGGACCCGCGCTACTGGTCATCGCAGTACATGCAGAACCCGACTTCCGAGGAAGGCGCGCTCATCAAGCGCGAGTGGTGGCAGGTGTGGCCTGAGAGCAAGCCACCCAAATGCTCCTTCGTCATCCAGTCATGGGACACCGCGTACACGGAGAAGGAGACAGCCGACTACTCCGCGTGCACTACATGGGGCGTGTTTGAACACAACGACCCGGCGTTGCCAGAGCCCGTCAACCACATCATGCTGCTCGATGCGTTCCGCGACCGCATGGGCTTCCCTGAACTGAAAAGTGTGGCCAAGAAGCACTACGAGAAGTGGAAGCCGGACGCATTCATCGTTGAGGCGAAGGCATCGGGTCTGCCGCTCATCTACGAGCTTCGTGGCATGGGCATACCAGTGCAGGAGTATTCGCCATCACGCGGCAAGGCGGGCGTCAGCAATGACAAGACAGCGCGCGTCAACAGCATCACTGACCTCTTCGCCTCCAAGTTCGTGTGGCGACCCGACACCGTGTGGGCCAAGGAGGTTGCGGAAGAGTGCGCAGCCTTCCCTAACGGCAAGAACGACGATTACGTGGACACGACAGTGATGGCCATGCAACGCTTCCGGCGTGGCGGCTTCATCCGCCTGCCATCCGACTACAAAGACAACACCATCGCGCCCTTCCGGCGCAAGCGCGGCTACTACGGTTGGGCTGCATCGCGGTAACACCGCGACAAGGAGAGACGGAATGAGCGTGGAGAAGGTTCAGTACAACGGCACTAACAGCGCGGGGCGCAACGTGCACAAGGTGCACACCAACAAGTGGCGACGCTGGACGCCTGCGGCGCGCTGCGTGTTCAACACGCTCTACAGCACGATGAAAGACAACCAGTGGGTCTTCCTGCACCCCAAGCAGGAGGCTCTGACCGCGCAGAAATGGCGAACGGTTGCATGGAACGCGGCATGGATCGCCGCAGACGAAGCGAGCGAGCACAACCATGGATAAGAGTCTCTACACCGCACCGCAAGGGCTGGCCGACATGCCGGACGCAGAAGCCCCGGCGCTCGAAATCGAGCTTGAAAGCGAGATGCCGGAGGAGGGTGAGCCCACCGAGGCGGTGACGCCACCGGGACACGATGAAAACCTCGCTGAAACCATCGAAGAAAGCGTGCTCGCCACGCTGCGTTCAGAGATTCTTGAAGACGTACGCAACGATCTGAACACCCGCAAGGATTGGGAACAGACGCTCACCGAGGGCATCAAGCTGCTGGGCATGCGCTACGAGGAGATGAACGAGCCGTGGGAAGGTGCCTGCGGCGTGTTCCACCCAGTAATGGGCGAAGCAGCGGTGCGCTTCCAGTCGGAAGCGGTGATGGAGACATTCCCTGCGAGCGGGCCGGTCAAGACGGCCATCATCGGCCAGCAGACCCCGGAGAAGGTGGAGGCAGCCAAGCGCGTGCGCGAGGATATGAACTACCAACTCACCGAAGTGATGAGCGAGTATCGCGCCGAGCACGAGCGCATGCTGTTCTCGCTGTCACCGATGGGTTGCGCATTCAAGAAGGTGTACTACGACACCACGCGTGGCAGGCCCGCAGCACCCTTCATACCTGCCGAAGACATCATCCTGCCGTACGGATCGTCACAACTGGCTTCGTCACCGCGCATCACGCACCGCATGCGCAAGACCAAGAACGACCTCCTGAAGCTGATGGACAGCGGGTTCTACAAGAAGTACGACCTGACGGACCCGGCCACGCAGGTGGACGAGTTGAAGCAGGCCAAGGATGAAGAAATCGGCATGAAGGAGCTAACGCCGTCGCTCTTCACGCTGTACGAGGTGCACGGCGAATACGTCGTTGAGGATGACGACGAGACAGGCATTGCTGCACCCTACGTCATCACGATTCTGGAAGACACCGATGAGGTGCTGTCCATCCGGCGCAACTGGCTGGAGGGCGACGTGCTCAAGATTGCGCGTCAGCACTTCGTCAAGTACGACTACATCCCCGGCTTCGGCCCCTACGGCTTCGGTCTGATCCACCTGATCGGCGGCTTTGCGAAGAGCGCGACCAGCATCCTGCGTCAACTGGTCGATGCAGGCACGCTCAGTAACCTCCCGGGCGGCTTCAAAACGGCAGGTATGCGCGTCAAGGACGACCAGACGCCCATCTCTCCGGGCGAATTCCGCGATGTCGAGGTGCCCGGTGGCACGCTGAAGGAGAACATCGTCCCGCTGCCGTACGAGGAGCCCAGTGCGGTGCTGGCGGGGATGCTGGACAAGATCATCGAGGATGCGCGCCGCTTTGCATCGACGGCGGACATGGACGTGAGCGACATGAGTGCGCAGGCACCGGTCGGAACGACAATGGCACTGCTGGAGCGTGCGCTGAAGGTGATGAGTGCGGTGCAGGCGCGGGTGCACTTCTCGTTCAAGCAGGAGTTGAAGCTGCTCGCGGGGATCATCCGCGACTACGCGCCGGACGAGTACGACTACGACCCGGAGAACGCACCGCGTGGGGCACGCAAATCCGACTACGAGTACGTCGAAATTATCCCGGTGAGCGATCCGAACGCGTCAACCATGTCGCAGCGGATCGTGATGTGGCAGGCGGTGATGCAGTTGGCGGAGAAAGCACCGCAGTTGTACGACCAGCGCGAGCTTCATCGGCAGGTGCTGGAGACGTTCGGTGTGCCCAACATCCAGAAGCTCCTCCCCGGCATGCAGGACTTGCCGCCGATGGACCCGGTAACGGAGAACATGAACGCGCTCAACGGCAAACCAGTGAAGGCGCATCTGCATCAGGATCACAACGCGCACCTGATGGTTCACAACAACATGCTGCAAGACCCGATGATCCAGCAGCAGATCGGCCAGAACCCGCAGGCGCAGATGATCATGGGCGGTTTGATGGCCCACATCACCGAGCACGTCGCATTCCAGTACCGCCAGCAGCTTGAAAAGAACCTTGGTGTGCCTCTGCCGCCGCCCGATCAGCCGCTGCCGCCCGAAATCGAAGTCAAACTGGCTCCGCTCATCGCACAAGCGTCGCAGATGCTGCTCGCGCAGGATCAGATCGCCGCCGCGCAACAGCAACAGCAGGAAATGCTGCAAGACCCCATGTATCAACTCGAAAAAGAGAAGAACGAACTCAAGCGGCTCGAAATCGAGCGCAAAGAGCAGGATTCGACACGCGATTACAACATCGCGCAGGGCAAATTGGCCGTCGAAAGAGCGCGTTTGGGAGCCGATGTGAACCTCAAAGGCATCGGCATGGGCGTCGATTTAGCGAAAGCCCGACTGCAGGCTCAATCCGCAGAGCGTAAAGCGTCACAAGCAGCGCAGAAGCCTGCTGCGAAGCCGAAAGCAACGAAATGATGATCCACGACTTCGCGCAACGCCTGTTGAATGAGCTTGAAGCGCGCATCAAGACGAAAACGACCGGGATTCTCAATGGAAACCTGTCGCCTGAAGAGTATCGAACCGCCACTGGGCACTACCAAGCTCTTGCCCAGACCGTGGCGTTCATAAAAGAGCTTGCAAAGAAGGCAGAAAACGATGAGTGAGAAGCAGGTGGACGACCGCAAGATGCCAGAACCCGTTGGGTTCAAGATTCTGTGCGCGGTGCCGAAAGTTGACGACAAATTCGGTGATACGGGGCTCGTGAAGCCCGATTCGCAAATCAAGATCGAGGAACACAGCACCGTTGTGCTCTTCGTTCTGAAGCTCGGCCCGCACGCGTACAAGGATGCAGAGCGCTTTCCGCACGGCGGATGGTGCAAAGAAGGGGACTTCATCCTTGTGCGCGCGTACACCGGCACACGCTTCCGGGTTGACGGACAGGAATTCCGAGTGATCAACGACGATCAGGTTGAAGCGATTGTCGATGACCCGCGCAAGCTATCAAGGGCCGTGTGATGGAGAAGAGCATGGATCAAGAACAATTCAAGTTCCCCCACGAAGAGGGCGAAGCGCCGGAAGACGACAAGAAAGCTGTCACTCCGGAGGGTGAAGACGAAATCGAAGTCGTTGACGACACGCCCGAACAGGATCGTGGGAGGCGTCCGGTTGGCAAGACCGCTGATGAGATTGCACCTGACGACGAGGTGAAGCAGTACAGCGCGCAGGTGCAACAGCGCATCAAAGAGATGAAGCGCAGCTACCACGACGAGCGCCGTGCGAAGGAAGCAGCGGAGCGCGAGCGCGATGAAGCGGTGAAGGCCGCGCAGTATTACCACGCGCAGACGCGCAAGCTCGCTGAGACAGTCACGACGACCACGAAGGAGAGTGCGGTCCACGCGAAGGCCGCTGCTGAAACCGAACTTTCTGCGGCGGAAGCGGAGCTTGAGAAGGCGTACGAGTCCGGTGATGCGAAGGCGGCGGCGAAGGCCACACGCAGCATTGCGGAAGCGCAGGCGAAACTGGTCAAAGCGCAAACTTTGCCAACAACCCCTTTACAGCCGCAGTTTAATGGCGTACAAACGCCCCCAACGGACCAGCAACGTCCCGATCCGAAAGCTGAACGTTGGCAACAGGCCAACCAGTGGTTCGGGTCGGATGACGAGATGACGAGCTTCGTGCTGGGTCTGCATCGGAAACTCGTCAAGCAAGGCGTCGATCCCCGTAGCGATGGTTACTACGCGAGCATCGACAAGCGCATGCGGGAGGTATTCCCCGATCAGTTCGGGGATGAGGAGTCCCCGCCTCCACAGGCTCAAAGCAAGCCTGCCGCTACTGTCGTAGCGCCTCCCACGCGGTCATCCGCGCCAAAGAAGATCACGATTACCAAGTCGCAGGAAGCGCTTGCCCACCGGCTAGGCATCTCCGTGCAGGAGTACGCGCGACAAGTTCAACTACTGGAGCAACGCAAGAATGGATAACCGCAAACCGAGAGTGCTGGAAACGCGTGAGAGTGGCTATGTGTATCAGCCGCCGAGCGCGCTGCCGTCGCCCAATCCGGAAGATGGCTATGGCTTTCGGTGGATTGCGCTGTCCGTTCTGGGTCAACCTGACCCGGCTAACACGTCGAAGCGTTTTCGTGAAGGCTGGGAACCGGTGAAGGCTGCGGACCATCCTGAGTTGACGATTGCCGCGAACGGAGAGGGCAACATCGAGATGGGCGGGCTGATTCTGTGCAAGGCACCGACCGAGATGATTGAAGGGCGCACGCGCTACTACGCGACGCACGCCCAGCAGCAAGTTGCGTCGGTAAATGCGCAGTTCATGAATCACAACAACCCCAAGATGCCGCTGTTCAACGAAAACCGCAGTGAAACGCAGGTTGGTCGCAGCGAATTTGGGTCTGGAACCAAGTAAACAGGAGAACACGGAATGGCAAGCGTTGCCTCTCCCTACGGCCTCCGCCCCTACAACATGTTGGGTGGTCGCCCGAATACGGGTGGTGCCATGCGTCTCGTCCCGATGACTGTCAATAGTGCGACGGCCATCTATACGGGCGACGTGGTGCTGCTCGGCGCTGCTTCTGCTGGTCAACCCACTGCCGCTGCTGCGACGGTGACGACTTCGACCGGTGGTGTGGCAGGTGTGTGCGTCGGTGTGCAGTATTACGACCCCACGCTGAAATACTTCCTCACGGCGCAGTACCTCCCCGCCAACGCAATTTCGAACGGCTACACGGGCGTGTCGATCATGGTCAACGACGACCCGGATCAACTGTTCGTCGTGCAAGCGGTCGGATCGGTTGCGGCGACGGTGCGCGGCAAGTTCGCGGCGCTGGAGAACTTCGGCGGCAGCGCAGTGACGGGTGTCTCGTCGGTGCGTCTGTCCACCCCGGCCAACACGGCAACGCTGGCGGTTCGCATCGTTGATTTCGTGGACGCGGGTTCCGCCTTCACCGATTGTGTGGTGCGGTTCAACGTTGGTGTGCACATGTACACCAGCAACACCGTGCTGGCGAACTAAGAGGAGCATGTAAATGGCAATCAGTCGTGCACAACTCCTCAAGGAACTGCTCCCCGGTCTGAACGGCCTGTTCGGTCTGGAGTACAAGCAGTACGGTGAGGAACACACTCAAATCTACGATTCGGAAACGTCGGATCGCAGCTTTGAAGAGGAAGCGAAGCTGGCCGGTTTTGCTGCTGCTCCGGGCAAGACGGAAGGCGCGGCAGTCGCTTACGAGTCGGCGCAGGAGATGTGGACTGCCCGTTGGACCCACGAAACGGTCGCGCTGGGCTTCGCCCTGACCGAAGAAGCGGTGGAAGACAACCTGTACGACTCGCTTTCGAAGCGTTACACCAAGGCGCTGGCGCGAGCGATGGCGTACACGAAGCAGGTGCGGGCCTCTGCGCTGCTCAACAACGGATTCACGTCCGCTGCTGGCGGTGACGGCAAGAACCTGTTCGCCACGGACCACCCGCTGCTCAACGGCAGCACCAACTCCAATCGCCCCACTACGGGTGCCGACCTGAACGAAACGTCGCTGGAAGCAGCGGTGATTCAGATGGCCGCGTGGACGGACGAGAAGGGGCTGCTGATCGCCGCCAAGCCGGTCAAGCTGATCATCCCGACTGCTTACATGTTCGTCGCCAAGCGACTGCTGGACTCGCCGCTGCGCTCGGGCACGTCGGACAATGATCTGAACGCGCTGAAGTCGATGGGCACGATCCCCGGTGGCTGGTCGATCAACCACTGGCTGACGGACCCGAACGCGTGGTTCATCAAGACCGACGTTCCGAACGGCATGAAGCACTTCACGCGCGTTGCGATGAGCACCGGAATGGATGGCGATTTTGACACCGGCAACGTGCGCTACAAGGCGCGTGAACGGTACTCGTTTGGCTTCGGTGATCCGCTCGGCATGTGGGGTTCGCCGGGTTCGACGTAAGAAGCAACGGGGCTTCGGCCTCGTTTTTCCGCGTATCGGGTCCGGTGGCTGACGCGGCAGACGGTGTAGAGACACCGGACCAACCTCCCTACACAGGAGAACGAATTGGGAACCAGCACGTTTTCTGGCCCGCTGCGGGCCGGTACACAGCGCGAGGGTGCGCAAGCCAATGTCGGCAGTGCCACGCTGACGCAGACTGTTTCGCTGCCGTGGAAGGCCGCGAGTCTCGTCGCCGAAGCGATTTTCTACCTGCCCGCGAACGCGACTATCCTGCGTGTGTGGGGCGACCCCACGACGGTGTTCAACAGTACGGGCGCGTCAACGCTGACCTTCGGTACGGCATCAGCGGGCACGCAGTATGGCGGCTCGCTGGACGTGAAGACGGCGGGGATCAAGGAAGCGACCTCGACGGCTGCCATCGCTGCGGCGAAGGCGAACATCGGTACGAACACCGCGCTGTACGCGACGGTGACTTCGGCGGATCAACCTTCGGCGGGCGCGGTTCAGGTTTTCGTTCAGTACATCCAGAACTAACAGGGGGTAAGCCATGGCTCGCCCCTTTGTTGTGACGCAGACAGGCGCAGGCTCGTCTGTTGTCTATCCGTTCAACCTGAACATCACACCGGGCAACATCGCCATCGGGTGCGTGGTCAGTGGCACGGTGAACTTCACTGTGCAGCACACGTACGAAGACCCGTTTGCGGCGACGTTCAACCCGGCTACGGCGGTGTGGTTCAGTCATCCCACGCTCGTCAATCTGACCGCCAACGCCGAGAGCAACTACGCGTATCCGCCACGCGCTGTGCGCGTCACTGTGAATTCCGGTTCGGGATCAGTGACGATGACGGTGATTCAGGCGGGTGTGTCGGGAGGCTAAATGAGCGGCATTGTTGGCGCTGAACACGGCGGTGCGGGCGCGACGGATACGTTTGCTGCCACGCTGAAACTCCTCACCGACAAGGAGGAACTGGAACGCCGCCTCGCGCTGCTGGAGCAGACGCGAAAGAACGCAGCCGAAGTGGTTGCACTCGCTGGTCCTGCCAGCGAGATTGTCGAGATGCGCAAGAAGGTCGGTGAAGACCGCGACGCCGCGAAACTGACGTTGGATCAGGCGCGGCAGCAGGCTGCACTGATCGTTGATGAGGCGCGTACTCGCGCAGCGGGCGTGGTTGAGGAGGCGCACGCACTAAAACAGCAGTCGGCGGAAGTGCTGGTGAAGGCAAAGGCCACTGCAAAAGAGGTTGAGGCAGCCGCACAGGAGCAGTTTGCGAAAGCGGAAGCTGCGCTGCAGGACGCGCAGATGCAGGCCACGCTGGCGGAAGACGCCAAGAAGCAGGCCAACCGCGAAATCAAACTCGCACAGGCTGCGAAAGCTGAATACGAAGAGAAGGCGCGGTCGGTTGCTGCAGTCGTTGAGCAGTTCCGTGCTTCACTGGGTGGGGTGTAGGAATGCCTAAATCGACTCCAGCGTGCAATAGCCTGCTTGCGCTGATCTTCAACGGTACGACGTGGAACGACATCGCGGAAAACGATTCGACTTCCCCGGCAGCGAACCTGTACGTGAGCCTGCACACGGCTGATCCCGGTGTTGGCGGCGCGCAGACGACCAGCGAGACGGCGTACACGAACTACACGCGCATCGCGGTTGCGCGCACGACGGGTGGCTGGGACGTGCCCTCTGGCAGCGGTACGCAGAACGCGGCGCTGATCCAGTTCGCGCAGTGTGGTGTGACTGGAGCAACCGTGACACACGTTGCCATCGGCACTGCCTCTTCCGGCGCAGGACTCGTCCTGTATGCGGGTTCGCTGTCGTCATCGCTGGCGGTGGCCAATGGCATCCAGCCGCAGTTCGCTGCGGGTGCTCTCAATGTGGTGGAGTCGTGATCATCTACACGTGCATGTACTGCGGGAAGATTGCCGAGAGGCAGTTCGATTGTGGCTTCGTGCGCACGTGCGCGCACAAGGACAGCCCTATCGTCGCAAGCGTGAGTGCCACGGTGCGTGGTGACAGCAACATCGGGATGAAGGATGCCGTTCCGCAACCTACGCCAGCTAACTGACGCCACTGAGGGCAAGACGTGGATCAGTTCGTACCGTAAAGCGGTCGCTGCAACAGCGACGGTTGCGGGGCAGTGGTACGACTATTCGTACGCTGGCGGCAACCCCATTGCCAACTACTACGCGGCGTCGCCACTGGTGTCTTCTGTTCTGGAAGCGGACAAGGGCATCATCGTCCCTTCCGTACCTGCGGGTTCGAAGCAGTTCCTGCATCGCTGGATGGCGATGAGCGCAGCAGCGAGTGCTACGTCAACCACAAATCAAAACCAGCAGATGTACATGCTGGACTACCTGCTCTACTACCCATTCGTGGACATGGATGCGGCTGGTGAAGACCAGACGATGGCGCAGACGCAGGTGTTGCCGCGCTACACCGATGGTGTGGGTGTGCAGATGATGGTGGTGGCGCAGTCGGGCACGGTGGGTGGCGGGCGCTTCACGATCACGTACACCGACACGACCGACACGCAGCGCACGACGACCAGCATGTTCTGTGGGGCTGCGGCTGCAGCAGGGTCGCTCGTCAACGCGGTTCTCGCCACTGGCGGGCTCACTCCATTCGTGCCGTTGGCAGCAGGTGTGCGCGGTGTGAAGAGCGTGCAGTCGGTCAACTTCTCCGTGGCCAATGGCGGTCTGTGCTGTGTGGTGTTGGTCAAGCCGTTGGTGGACTCGTGGATACGCGAGGAAGCGCGCAGGACGACGAGCGGCACGATTGAATCGTTTGGCGACGCCATGGAAGTGGAGATTCCGCGCACGCGTGCGGGCATGGTGGAGATACAGAACGGCGCATTTCTCGGCATTCTCGGGCGTGGCGCAGCCGGTTCACTTGCTTCTTCGGTGCTGGTAGGCACTGTGGAAACGGTCTGGGGATAGCATGGGGTACTCGTCACTTGACGATCTTGTGAATCAGATTTCGACCAACGGCAAGTTCGGTCGGATCGACTACAACAAGACGACTGCGGTTGCGGGCGTTGCGGGTACGTGGACCGATCTGGGCACGGCAACGGGCTCTGTCCCTGCGAGCACTTACGCGGGCACGTCGTTGACGTACGTACCGACTGACGATACGTGGTCGGAAGGTGCGGTGTGGCACGGTGGGAACGTCTCCACCGCGACCAAACACTTCCTCAATGCAGGTGCATCGATCTTCGCTGCAGCGGGCGCACCGTGGATTCTCATGTGCGTCGATCAGGTTGGGTACGTGCCGATCACTGGTGCGGATGTCACTGGCACGGGCGCACGCACGATCACGATGACGGCGCTGGATAGCGGCGCGCGTTGGCCCAATGGTGTTGGTCTGCGTGCGTACTTCTCTACCGAAGTGGCACCCACGGCGGGTGGTCCGAATCTGACTGCGATGACGTACACCAATCAAGCGGGTACGGCGGGCAAATCCATCGGTGTGACGGTGGGTTTCGCAGCCACGCCCGTTACGGGCATGGTGCCACACTCAGGCAACGCGGCGACGCGCTACGCACCCTTCTTGCCGCTCGCCGTTGGCGACTACGGCATCCGCGATCTGGAAGCGTTCACGCTTTCCACGGGTACGGCGTATACGGGCTCCGGCCAACTTGTGCTGCATCTGGTCAAGCCGTTGTGGTCGATTCCGATTCCGGCGAGTGGCATCTATTCGGAGCGCGATTTCGTCAACCAGCTTCCGTCGCTACCGAATATTCCCGATGCGGCGTGTCTGAAATTTCTGGTGTTCCAGACCGGTGCCACGACTAGCGCATCGCCTCTTATAGTCTCAGCGGACTATGGCTGGAACTGATAGACATGCTGCTCGCTGCCAATAACACACGCATGATCAGCTTGGGACGTTCGTTCTCAGGTGTGACCACGCTTGCTGGCGGCTACCGCAAGGAACGTCTCGGGCTTGGATTGAATCTGTACGCGGGCGACGCGGGCATCTCCGCGAAATCGGGTGTGCCTGATGGCACGCGGCATCCGGTTGCGTTCCTGCAACCGCGCAAGACTGGTGGGTTGGCTGCGCGAAACAGTTTGTATGGCGCGGGGGCTGTTACCGCTTCTGGCGTGCTTGGCAAGAACGCACAAGCATCGCTGTCAGGCGCAGGTTCGCTCAGTGGTGTCGCACAACTGATCGTGTCGATGGTGGCAACGTTGACCGGCGCTGGTGCGATTACGAATGCAGCACTGCTGGCGTATCTGCAACTGGCGGCGTCGTTGGCTGGCAGCGGCAATCTGCTGGGTGCGACACAAGCGCTGGCGAACGCGGTTGCGTTGCTTGGTGGCTCAGGTGGTGCGGCGGGATCAACTGCGACCGCGAAGGGCTCGCTGGCCGCGCAGATTGTCGTGACGGGTACAGGGTTGACGGCTGAAAGCGTTGCGTCGGCGGTGTGGAGCAAGCTGATCGAGAGTGGCTACAGCGCGGAAGACATCATGCGCATCCTCACGGCGTATGCAGCGGGCAATGTGTCTGGTGGGCCGGGATCACCCACGTTCAAATCGCTTGACGGATCAAAGACGCGCATCGGTGGTACGGCAGACGCGGATGGTAATCGCACGCGCACGACACTGGATGGGGCGTGATGTGGGCATCTTCAAACTGGCAACGCACGTACTGGGAAGCGAACGACTGGAATGGAACCGCTGACGGAGGAGGAAGTCCTTCAACTGATACAGGCGGCATTGTTATTGGTCATCGGATTTGTGTTGGGACTGGCAGTGGGGTCGGTGGGGATTTGGTGATATGGGACAGGATAACGAGCAAACTGGACGTGCCGTGAACGACTGGACTACTGAACCCGCATTGGGGCGTGTGAAGGTGTCTTTCACACTCGAAATCACGCACGAGGATGGTTCAGTGACGAAGCACCTGTGCGAAGGCGTTATGGAGAACCTTAATGGCTAAGAACATGACTGTGGGTGGGGCAGCTACGAAAGCAGCGCTCGATGCCATGCTCGCACGGTTGGGTGGCGGTGTGTTTCGTCTGCGTTCCAGCACCACAACGCTGGCCAATGTCGGTTTCAATGCAACGGCATTCGCAGGCGCAACGATGGCGGTGCCAGCAGTGGCAACAGCCAACACGATGACGCCGAGCGGTGTACCGACAGCGGGCACAATTGACAATGGACAGTGGATCACATCGACTGCCGTGGTGGACATCTCTTTCAACATCGACACGTCGGGCAACACGCCGGACATGATCGTTTCAAACCCAGTCATCCCGGGCACGGCTACTTCGGTGACGATCAGCGGGCTGACGTATTCCCTCGAAATCGGGCCGACCCCGTAACAGGAGCGCGCAATGTCAAAAGGTCAAACAGCCGCGAACGACTATCTGCGGCTCCTCTACAACGCAACGGCGATCACGAATCTCGCGGACAACGCCGCGACCGCGCCGCTGACCAATATCTACGTGGCGCTACACAGTGCGGATGTTGCTGACACGGCTTCGCAGAACAGCAATGAGATTTCGTACACGGGCTACGCGCGAGTGGGCGTGGCGCGTACGACGGGTGGTTGGACGGTGACGAATGATGCAGTGAGTCCGGTTGCAGCGATTAGCTTTGGTGCCTGCACGGCGGGTAACGCCACGGCGACGCACTTCTCCACGGGTGTGGGTGCATCGGGTGCGACGAAGGTGCTGCACAGTGGCGTGATCGGCAACCGCCTTGGCCCCTTCACGGCCACGGTGTCGGATGTGATCACGTTGCCCGGGCTGACGGGTGTGAACGTCAACGACCGCATCTGCTTTTACGCCACGAATGGCTCTTCGCTGCCTACGGGCATGACGAGCGGTGTTGTGTACTACGTGGCGACTGTGAGCGGCAACGACGTGACGGTGAGCACGTCACAAGGTGGAGGCACACTCGACCTGACTTCTGTTGGTGACGGTGTTGCGTTCAAGGTGACGCCCATCAACATCACGTCGGCTCCGAGCGTCACGCCGCAACTGTCGGTCAGCACCACCATTTACGAGGAGTAGCGCATGCGCGCAGCACAATACGTTGGGCTTGGCATTCGCACCATGATGGGTGTGAACGCTGGCGCTATTGCGCCACCGACGTTTGTGACTGGCGCAGGCGTGAGCGTGTCTTCGGGTGCTGGAGCGGCTGTCGGCACTACGGTGGCAGCGCAAATACCGGTGTGGTATGCAACGCCAACGTTCACCATACAAGTGGGCGAAGAAACGGTATTGCCGTTGCCAGTTACGGTGTCTGGTGGTGGCTATTTGTTGATTTCGTGGGTTGCCCCGCTGCCGCAGCCGACGTGGATCACACTGAACAGCGGTGTATTGCCGTCGATATCGTTTGACGGTACGCAGGTTGATGGCAATGACATCAGCGGCATGGTGCTGTCGGCCACGGCCAACGGGCAGACGGTGAATAGCGCAAGCGGGTCTGTGACGGTGAATGCTGCGCTTGTTGGGTTGTCGTTTGTTGCTGACGTAGCTGGGTACACATCCACGAACGGCACTTCAACCGGCTCTCGCCCGCGCAATAAGCGCGGACAGATGTGGTACGAGTCCGCGTACACCACGAAGGACGGCACGATCATCGAGCACGCCGATGGCGCGCATGGGCGTGTGCGCGTTGGAACGGACCCAGAAGCGTACAACCCGGAAATGCTCATCGGTACGTCGAATCGCGTGGGCGAGTTCGATCCTTTGACGGGCAGCATGACGGAGGTCTATCCAGATACGTTTGAAGATGTTGGGACGTTCGCTTACGATAACCTGCTGTACCTGTATTTCGACCGCATCGATGCGCTAGTGTCGTTTTCACAGGGTGTTTTCAGTCGCGCGCTCGCACCGAGATTGCTGGGTGGTGCGGTTAATCCAAGCGGCGACAATATGGTGGTACGCACGTGGACTGGCCCCACTGTGACGGACCCGTACCCCACTGATTACTGGAGTCCGCATAAGAGTTCGGTATCGAACAGCGGGATTTGCGCATGGACGCATTTGCAGGCGACGGGTACTCCAGACCGTTTTCCGCGCACCACAGCAACTTCGATTCCGTATCCGGCTGGTCGCCCACCTGTGTTCTCATCGAACGCAGCATCAAATGCCCTCATGTATACCTACGGGTGGTTTCCGGGTATTGAGCAGCATTTCGGCTGGTTCAACATGCACGCGGCCTATTCGCGGCAGTTCGATTGCGCGGTTGTCATCGGTGGTGCGAGCGCATCGAATCAGGTCGAGGGGCCAAGCCTGTCGGTTGTTCTTCCGAGTCGATACATCAACGCGACGATTGTTCCGCCCTACAGCGTCCTGTTCACCGGCATGAGCAAGTCGGAGTGCGTGGTCGGTGGCGCGCGTTGGATGTTGAGTAGTGGTCGTGCAGGCTGCAAATTCCTTGGGCACCACGTTTATTGGGGTGGCGGCGATGACCAACACCAATCAAGTGGTCAGGCGGCTGTGCCGTACTTCTTCCGCGCCGACATTCGGCCAGTGCTGGCGAATCCGACTGCACCGTTGACGACGACGTTCTTGCCAGAACGGTTGTCAGACATGCCCTTCGGCATGACGGGTGGCGCGTTCTCGGCAGACCCGTACACCAACACGATCCTCGCCTTCGGGATGCCAGGCGTGGCGTTGTACGACGCGACGACGGACATCTGGCAGAACATCACCAGCAGCCTGTCGGAGTTCAATAGCACGTTTGGCGGTGGCCCCAACTACATGAGCTTCGTTCACGCGGACTTCATCGACAGGCGTGGCGCAACCAGTCTGCGCAAGACGTACTTCTTCGGTGGTTGGAATAACAGCAGCACTCCCGCCTTCGGCACTCCCGAATACAACAATCGTTTTGAAAGGGTGCGGTCGATCAAGGTCACACGTAGCAAGACGGTTTCGACGTTTGATGTCGTAGCACAGCATCCTGAAAACCCCGCTAATACGTTTGGGGGTAACGGACTTGGCCCGTTGCGCTCTATCAAGCACAACGTCTTGATCGCTGCAGGCGATTATGTGTACCTCGCTGGCGGTGACTGGGACGATCACTACCCAGTAAATGTCAGTGGTAGTGGAACGCCGGGATACAAAATTGAAACGGGCACCGGTTTCTACCCGCCCGGGCCGAAAGGACCGAACACACAAAACGGGCGTCAGGAAATTTGGCGTACGCAGATTTCAACAGCAGCGTCGTCTGGTACTTCTACGTGGTCGATGGTTGGTAATGCTTATGCAGAATATCCGTGGCGAGAGGATTTGGGCCACGGCTTCTATGACGGTGCGCAGCGTGGGCCATTCATGCCTGACGGCACGGGCATGTTCGTTGATCGCAACGGACAAATTTGGATGGGGCCATGTGACATTGGCTACGACGATTTACGCGGTTCAGAAATGGCTGGGAATGAACCATCATTTGCCGCGATGTACAAGTGGACACCGCCCGGGTACAACAACACGTCTGTTACTGGTGCAGGTGTGAACGGTGTGGCGCTCGGCAATGGTTGGACGATGCCGAACCAAAGCCGTTTACAAGCATTCAGCATCGGGAACCCCGGTACTGATTGGGATGCTGGACTGAATGCTTCTGGTAACGTTGGTTGGGGTCGTCCGAACAAGGGTCCGGCGTACGACACGACTGACCACAAAGCACGAGTCGTCAACGTAGACAACGGTGGGTCGCAAGGAAATCGAGTTTTTTACGTGCATGTTTCGGCGTTTGATTGCGCGCCTGATGGCAACGGCAAACACAACTGGGTGCGGCAGACAGCGACGGTGCCCATCATGCAGATGGGCAGTCCACCGCAGCACGTTGTGACTGGCATCAACACCGGATGGGGGCAGGGCGGGATTGGCAACACATGCCAGATCGAACGCACGCTGTTTTTCTCGTTAATGGTCGCATATGGTGTGAATGACGGCAGCGGTAACGCTGACTATGTAGGCCAACCTGATACGACATCGCTGTTGCGCGGTGCGATCATTGCGGTTGACCTTAACACGTTCCCTGCGGCTAGTTCGGTCAGTTACATCCCACTACCGCAGATGATGCCGTGGTGGCTACGCACATTCGATGGCCCTCAATCCGGCGACGGGCATCACCCCGGCACACCGGGGCAGAACCGTGGAATGGTAGCCGTTGGCAACAAACTCGTTATTGGTCCGGACTCATTCCATAAAGTCGATACAGACCCGTGGATTGTGGTTTACGACACTGTGAGCAAGACGTGGGAATGCTTCGATCCTCCGGCGTACTACGGGATTACCAACGGCGGGCACGACTGGCCAAACTCGCTGATGGCGTTGGTTGCGGTCCCGTCGCTGGGTGAAGCGTGGTTGTGTGGACTGGCCACTCTCAGTGATTACGGGCAATACACCCCATATCGTGCAGCTAACAATTTCCACGACCCCGCCGCCTACTACAACAGCACAGGTTTATGGGCGAGCCGCCGCATCTTCCGATTCAAGGTGACATAAATGGCCGTCGCAATCGCCTACAGCACAAAGTCGAGTTACGTTGCGTTCAGTGGGGCAAGTTCGACGGCTTTCACTGGCCTGCCAACTGGCGTCCCGGTCATCATTGCTGTCGTCAACGACTATGGCTCAACAGCCACACTAAGCGGATTTCAACTTGCTTCGGATGCCTTGTCGCCGACTGATGCGACGGCGATGCTGGCTCCGGTTACGGGCCATCAGGTTTTGTATCTGTACTTCTCGTCCATCACGACGGCCAATCAGAACCTGACATTCACGAATTCCGGTTCCTATGCCGAGGGCAAAGCCTTTGCGTTCACGGTCACCGGACATGACACGTCCGCGCCGTTTGGCACTGAGACAGCGGATGCGAGCGTGACGCCCCTGAACTTCACGTTCGACGCAACGGGCGATGCGGTTCTCGTGCACTTTTTCGGGACGGCTGCTACCACGTATTCCTTTTCGGAGGGTACTTGGAGCAACAGTGGCCAAGAGGATCTCGGGATTACTTATTGGTCTTCCAACCTGACTGCTGGTGTGAAGTCCATCGCTGTCACCGACGGCGTGCCGACAAGCGCGGCGCTTGTCGAAATCAAGGCCGCTGGTGGTGGCGGTGGCGGGATCCTTCTTTCACAAATCGAACGTGGCCGCTCGCTCGGTCGCGGACTTAACAGGGGGCTCTGATGATTTTCCAACGGAAGTACAACACTGCGACTGTCACTGCCACGCACATTCGCATTCCGATGATCAAGCGTGGTGTGGTGGACTTCGCGGTGAGTGCTGACTGGACTCCTGCGGTGGGCGATGTGCGCCTATCGAAAGACGGCGGCTCGTGGGCCGACATCAGTTCTGCACCCACCGCTTCCAGTTCGGGTGGCAACGGCTCGTCTGCTGCATGGGTGTTCGCGTTCACTGCAGCGGAACTGTCGTGCAAGATTCTGACGGTCATCGTGTCCGACGCGTCAACGAAGGCGGTGGAGGATCAGGCATTCATCATCGAAACCTTCGGCAACGCGTCGGCCATGTACCCGTCCGATATCAGCGCCGACAACACCGATGCTGAAAACCGCTTCCTGTCGGCTGTGAAGGGCAACGTGCTCGGCACGGTTGGAACTGGCAGCACGCAGACGAGCATCGTCACCAGCGCGCTGGACCCGGCTGCTTCGGCCACCGACCAGTACAAGGGCCGCATCCTGATCTTCGCCAACAACACCACGACGGCGAATCTGCGCGGGCAGGGTACGGATATCACGGCGAGCACGGCTGGTGGTGTGCTGACGGTGAGCGCACTGAGCCACGCACCCGCCAACGGGGACACGTTCACGATCACCTGATCGGAAGGTAAACCGTGGCCGCGTTCTCACGGCTTGGTTCGGGCCGGTACGGTGTTCGCCGTACCGGCATCTTCTCTCGTGCGCAGGTACAGGGCACCGGGGAAGCACGCGGCTCGTCTGTAGCAGTCGCTGAATTCAGCACGCTCATCATCACGGGCACGGGCGTGTCCGTGGGGCAGGGTGCAGCACTTGGCGCTGATGTCACTTCCACACGCGGCGCGTTGCAGCGCTTCTCGCGCCTCAGTACCGGTCGGTGGGGAATGCGCAAGGCGGGGCTGTTCACCGGGCGCGGCACCATCACGTACATCTCGGAAGCAGGCACGTCGGTCGGTATCGGCTACGCAGCCGCAGTCATTGACCCACTCACGCCGCGCTCCATCGGGCACTTTTCCAAGCTGGCAACAGGACGTTGGGGAATGCGCTTGCCCGGGAACTTCACCGGGCGCGGAGGCAACGTCACTGTCGAGCAGACGGGCGTTTCGGTCGGCCACTCCGTGGTCATGGGCGACCTGTTCACCGGCAGCCGCACGATCCCGAAGCGCACGCGGTTGCTGGTCAGTGGGTGGGGCTCGCGCCTCACCGGCACGCTTGCGCGTGGCTTGCCGACATACGTAGCAGGTGTAGGCAGTGTGTCTGCAGGTGGCGTGGCAGTCGCCACGGGACTGCTGCAATCCAATATCAATCAGACCGGCACCATCGGAGCCAAGGGCAAGGCGGGTGTGGCCGGGACGCTGCAGGTGTTCGGTGCGGCGTTCAATCTTGGCAACGTGTCGGTTGGTGCGAAGGGCAAAGCAGGCGTTGCTGGCACGTTGACGGCAGGTGTCAGCTTCTCGTTGGGCTCCGTTTCGGTCGGTGGGAAGGCCAAGGCGGGGGTTGCAGCTTCGACGTTTACAGCGAATAATCCGTTCGATCTTGGGGTTGTTTCGGTGGGCGCACGCGGCAAGGCGAGCGTCGCTGGTGAAACGCAACCACAAGCGGTTTTCGAACTGGGCGTTGTAGCGCTCGGGGCGCGAGGTAGAGCAGCGGTCGCTGGCCGCTTTTTTGGCGAACCTTGGGTGCCCGTAGCTACTGCTCAATCACCCAACTGGTCGCCTGTTGTGAAGGGCTGACATGGGTGAAATCAAACGCAGACCAACTGATCCCGTTCCGGGCACCAAAGGCCCGAAGCGCGGCAACAACGACACCTTCAAGCTGGACAAAGCTGCGGAGCCCAAAACGGCTCCGCCTTCGTATGAGGGCACGCTTGGCAAACGCCGCCGCGAGATGCTGGACTCGGTAATCGAGACAACGGCAACGGGTAAGCCACGCCCATTCAAACGCGGCGGCGCTGTCAAACGTGGGAAGCGTTGCTGATGGCAACAACGGGAACAACCAACTTCGCGCTCTCCTTCACGGATGTGGCGGAGGAAGCGTTTGAGCGTGTGGGGCTCGAAATGCGCACGGGGTACGACCTTCGTACTGCACGTCGCAGCATGAATCTGCTCACGCTGGAGTGGGCCAATCGCGGTCTGAACATGTGGACCGTTGAAGAGGGTACGCAAGACCTCACGCTGGGTATTGGCTCGTACATCCTGCCCGCAGACACTATCGACATCATCGAGCACGTACTGCGGCAGAACGACGGCAACGCGTCCACCCAGAATGATGTGCAACTCGCGCGAATCGGGTTCAGCACGCACGCGACGATCCCTAACAAGCTGCTTACGGGAAGACCGAACCAGATTTACGTGGATCGGCAGCGCGACGCCCCGGCTGTGTATCTGTGGCCTATACCGGGGATACAGGGCTACCAACTTCGCTATTGGCGTCTGCGACGAATGCAGGATGCTGGACAGGGGATTGAAACGTCGGATACGCCGTTCCGTTTCCTGCCTGCGCTCGTAGCCGGACTTGCCTTCTACATTGCGCTGAAGATGCCCGAGGGCGCAGCGCGGATTGAAGGCTTACAGGCGGAGTATGAGCGCCAATTCAGTCTCGCATTGAGTGAAGACAGACAGCGCGTATCAGCCCGTTTCGTGCCCAAGATTGCGAGGGTGGGATGAGCCACCCCTACGCGCGGGGCAGTCGGGCACTGGGCATCTGCGATGTGTGCGGGCTGCGTGAGCGCCTGCGCAAGCTGCGCCCGCTGATCGTCAAGCGGCAGATGACGCAGACCATGGCCTGCCCGCGCTGTTGGGTGCCGGACCAGCCGCAGTTGTTCGTGGGCGAGCGACCGGTAATTGATGCCGAAGCCCTGCGCAACCCGCGCCCGGATCAGTACGCGCAGAGCCGTGAAATCACGGCACCTGCCGTCATGCGTACCCCGATTTCATCGGGGGTGATTGATGTCATTGCACCGCTAGGTGGGGAGATAGTCGATGGCCAAGGATAAGAAGCCGCTTCCAGCATTCATGGCAGCGAAGGGTAAGCCGCCGTTCGGTGGCAAGGGCAAGCCGTTTGGTGCCAAAAGCGCTGGCAAGAAGCCGTTCCCGTTCAAGGCGAAGTAGACATGGCGTTGACGTACACGCAACTGGTTGACGCTGTGCAGAGCACGGCGGAGAACTATGAATCCACATTCGTGGCGAGCATCCCGTTGTTCGTGCGTCAGGCAGAGAAGCACGTCTACAACACGGTCTACATCCCGTCGCTGCGCCGGAATCAAGTTGGCTTCTTCTCGCAGGACAACGCGTACCTGACCATGCCGGAAGACTTTCTGGCGGTGTACTCGATGGCAGTGGTGCAGCCGGGGGGCACGTTCTCGTACCTGTTCAACAAGGATGTGAGCTACATCCGCGAGGCATATTCGAACGATGCCGTGACTGGTGTGCCGAAGCACTACGCCATCTTCGATGACGTGTCATTCATCGTGGGGCCGACACCGAACGACGACTATCAGGTTGAACTGCATTACTACTACTACCCGCCGTCCATCGTGGATGCGGGTACGTCGTGGCTCGGGGATAACTTCGACCACGTGCTGTTGTACGGCACGCTGATCAACGCCTACATCTTTATGAAGGGCGAAGAAGACGTGCTGAAGATGTATCAGGAGCGTTACGGAGAAGGGATCAAACAACTAGAACGTCTTGGCAGCGGTATGAATCGAAGAGACGAGTACCGATCCGGCGCAAAGCGCCTATCTGTTTGATACGGAGTCACCATGTGGGGAACGTTCATAGCATTGGCAGTGATCGCCGTGATTGCTGGCTTCATTTGGAAGAAGCGTGAAAACTCAAAGTCGTTGAAGCAGCAACTCACCGACGCTATCAAGGGGTCTGACAAGGGCGGCGGTGGCGACAAGGATGGCGGGGGTACGCATGCCCAGCAATGAATTCGAAATCTTCATCTCCATCCTTGAGCAGCAGCGCAACGTAGCCATGACGGAGCTTGCGCGTGTAGCTGCGCGCAACGCAGTGCTGGAAACCGAAATTGCCAAGCTGAAAGAGCCGCCGCCTGCGGCTGCGGAGTGACGCCGTGTGGGAACAGATTCCTGACGAGGTTCGCAACGCGGCACCGGGGATGGCGGGCAGTGCGGTAGCGCTGATCTTTCTGCGTCGTCCGTTCTTCATGTCGCTGGGCATCTTCATTGGTGGGTGTCTGATCGCGCATTTTGGAACGCGCTGGCTCGCCACGGTGTTGAGCATGGAGACGGCGGAAGGGCTTGTTGGCTTTTTGCTCGGTAGCTTCGCCATGGCACTGGTCGCTCGCACGTACGACTTTATTGGTGCCATCAACCCGACCGACGTGTGGGACTTGATCAAAGACATCGTGCGCAAGTGGTTTGGTGTAGGAGGGAGCAAATGATCACGACAACCATCTCTGCTTTCTTCGTCATTTACCTGTTCTGTCTCGCGGGCCTGTTCAGCTACGAATTCAAGGACAACTGGTTCCAGCATTTTGGCCTGTTGGGCGGCGGCATCACGAGCGTGGCGGCGATGTATCGGGTCTACAACATGGGGTGGGTGCCCACGGAGATGTTGGTGTTCGCAGTGTCTGTCGCGCTGTATGCGCTCGGTACGGCGTTGAAAGTGTGGGGGTTCAGGAAGAAGCGGTATGAGTGCACAACTCAGTCCTAATTTCTGGCTAAACGAATTCATCGATTCGGAAACCGCCATGGCTATTGGCGACCCCAACGTGCCGTCTCCGCAGGTGCTGGAGCAGCTTTTCAATCTCGCGTTCGCGCTGGAGGGTGTGCGTGACTATCTGGGCGGCAAGGCGGTGGTGATCAGCAGCGGCTATCGCTCGCCCGCTGTGAATGCCGCCGTTGGTGGCGTGTCGAACTCCGACCACATTCTCGGCATGGCTGCGGATGTGAAGGTGCCGGGATACGGCTCGCCGCGTGAAGTGTGCGAAGCGCTGGTGCCGTACATGAATGCATTTGGGATCAAACAGGTGATCAACGAATTCGGCACGTGGATGCATGTGTCGATCAAAGAGCCCGCCAATCCGATCAACCGCGTTCTGACGATTGACCGCCATGGTGTCCGTGCTGGTATCCACAAGACGAGGGGCTGATGGGCTGGGGCGCGATTCCGCTGGGCGTACGGATAGCCGCAATCGTGGGCTTTGCGCTTTGCTTTGCACTCGTCGGGATGGGGACACACAAGGTGTTCAGCGACCGCAAGATAGCGAAGCTGAAGAAGGATCACGCGGAATACGTTGCGAAGGTGGCGATTGACAAGGCCAATGTGGAAGCTGCGTTCAGGGCCAAGGAAACCAAGATCAGGGACAGCGCCGATGCCATTCTCACTGCCACACTGGAAGAGCTACGTGATGTTGTCGCTGTGCGTGACCGGCTGCGCGTCGAACTCACTGCCACCCGGAACCGTCTCAAAGCCGCCGAGCTTGCCCCCGCTGAGTGCAGAGATTACGCAGCCCCGCCAACCCAACTTTCAACTGTGCATGCAGAAATGGTTGCAGAACTCGCTTACGCCGCCGATGTCGTCGTGCTTGAACGCAACGCCTGCATTGCCCAATACAACGCAGCCAGAGAAGCGTTGAACGAGGTGAGCAACTAAATGCCCAGCACATATTCGAATTCACTGCGGCTGGAGTTGATCGGCGCAGGCGAACAGACCGGAACGTGGAATGTCACCACGAACCGTAATCTCGGCACGCTCATCGAGACGGCCATCTGTGGTGTGCTGTCGCTGTCGATGGTGGACACCGACCAGACGCTTTCGACGGTCAACGGCAACGTGGATCAGGCGCGCAACGCCATCATCGTGGCGACGGGTTCGCTGTCGGCCAACCGCGCGATCATCGCGCCGAACGTGCCGAAGAACTATGTGGTGCGCAACGCGACCACTGGTGGGTTCAACGTACTGATCAAAACCAGCGGCGGCATCGCGGTTGCGGTTGCCCCCGGGCAGTCCGCTGCGGTGTTCTGCGATGGCTCGGACTTCTATCTGGCGCAGGCCAACCCGGTGCTGTCCAGCCAGCAGATCACCGATGCGCTGGGTTACACGCCGTACAGTAACGCCAACCCTTCTGGATACATCACTTCGGCTGCGTTGGGGTCATACGCGCCTCTGGCCTCTCCTCCCTTGACAGGAACGCCGACTGCCCCAACGCAGCCACCCGGCACCAACAACCAGACGCTGGCGACAACTGCGTACGTCGTGTCTGCTGTGACTGCTGCGACCACGGGTGTGGTGTCGGTCAACGGGCGCACGGGCGCGGTGGTGCTCAACAGCGGCGACATCGCCAGCGCGCTGGGTTACACCGCGTACAACGCAGCCAACCCCGCTGGTTACATCAACGCTGCCGGGGCTCCGGTGCAGTCTGTGTTCGGGCGCACAGGCGCGGTAGTGCTGCAGAGTGCCGACGTGACGGGTGCGCTGGGCTACACACCCTACAACAACACGAACCCGGCTGGATACATAACGGCGTCGGCGCTGACGCCGTACGCATCTCTGGCTTCTCCCCCCTTGACCGGTGTACCTACTGCGCCGACTGCAGCCACGGGTAACAACACCACACAGATCGCCACCACGCAGTTTGTGCAGTCAGCCATCAATGCTGGTGTAGCAGGTGTGTCGTCGTTCAACACGCGTACGGGCGCTGTTACTCTTTCTTCGCTGGACGTGACTAACGCGCTAGCGTTTACACCGGTGCAGCAGGGTAATGGGGTTGGCCAACTTACTAACATCGTAAAGATTGGATGGAGTAGCGGTTCACGGGTCAAGGTGACGGTAGACAGCACCGATATCGGCAACGTTCTGTTCGACAACGCGGCTATCTCGCTGTTGACCAATAACGTTGGCTACATCACTGCTTCCGGCGCTCCTGTGCAGTCGTACAACGGGCGTGTGGGGAACGTCGTTCCGCAGTACGGTGATGTGATCGGTGCGCTCAACTACACACCGTATTCGACAGCGGGTGGCACGATCAGTGGTGACGTGATGGTGTCGCATCCGGCAGCGAATACCACGGGGCGTGTGTATCTGGGTAGTTCAGGCGCGCGATTCTTGGGTTTCGACGGCACGAACTACCAGCTACCGCTTGCAAATCTGGTTGTCGGCACGCGGCTGTATGGCAACGGCCCGGTGGGTATCGGCATTGGCTCGATGCAGGTTTCCACAAGCGGCCCAAGCGGAGGGTTGCCCGGTGACATCTGGGGTGTGTACGTCTGATGGCTACCGAACTGCACATCAAGGACAGCAGCGACACGTGGCGCAAGCTCACGCAAATCCACATCAAGGACAGCAGCGACACGTGGCGCAACCTGAAGGAGTTGTGGATCAAGGGCAGTGATGACGTGTGGCGCAGGGTGTTCAATTCGATTGTCATTACGGTGCCATCTGGCACGGTTGACCACACTGTTGGTGCACCAACAGACGCGAACGCGCTCATTAGTTTCGGTAGCGACGGCAGCATCAGTTACGGCGCAGGTAACACGACTCCGGGTATGGCACAGTGGGGTACGCCAACGTCAGGAGGTCTAGGTAGTGGATACGTGATTCGTGCTTCGATAAGCGGAACTGCGGTTAATTACCCCGGCTCGGCAGCAACCGATAATTCATGGATTTCGCTTGGCACTGCGGTTCTCTGGGGACAACGCGTAACCGGTGTAGGCGCGCGTACATGCACGCTTGCTATTCAAATTTCAGGTGACGGCGGAGCAACGATCATTGCCAGCGGTTCAGTAACGATTAACGCGGAGGCGGCGTAATGCCTTTGCAAGCCCTCCAGTTCAAGCCGGGTATCGACCGGGAGAACACCAACTACGTTTCCGAAGGTGGTTGGTACTCCTGCGACAAAGTGCGCTTCCGTTCCGGATATCCGGAGAAGATTGGCGGTTGGGTGCGCATCGGCCTGCAAGCGTACGAGGGTGTGGCGCGCACGCTCATCAACTGGGTGACGCTCGCCAACGAGAACCTGCTGGGCTTCGGCACGCACCTGAAATACTACGTCGAACTGGGCGAAGCGCTGTACGACATCACCCCACTGCGTGCGTCGAGCATCATCAACAACAATCCTTTCGCCACTATCAATGGCTCTGATGTGGTTGTTGTGTCCGACACCGCGCACGGCGCAGCGGATGGGGATTACGTGACCTTTACCGGGGCTACGGGTTTCGCGGGCTTCACGCCCGACCAACTGAACCGTGAGTTTCGTATCACGCTCATTGACGGGGACTCGTACTCAATTACGTTGCCGCAGGCAGCGAATGCCACGACCACGGGTGGTGGCGGTGCAGTGGTGGCCGCGTATCAGGTCAACACTGGTTTGGCTACGTACATTCAAGGCACGGGCTGGGGCGCTGGCGGTTGGGGGCGCGGGGGCTGGGGCTCGGGCTCGTACATCAGCATCGATTTCCAATTGCGCCTGTGGAACCACGGTCAGTTCGGTGAAGACCTGATCTACGGCCCGCGTGGCGGCGGGCTCTACTACTGGGATGCTTCCACGGGCACCGGCACACGCGGCGTGCGGCTGGACAGCTTGGTAGGCGCGAGCAACGTGCCACAGGTGCACAACGTACTCGTCGTTTCCGATGTCTCACGTTTTGTTCTTGTTTTCGGTACCAACCCCCTCGGCAGCGCCGTAATGGACCCCATGTTGATCCGATGGAGTGATCAGGAGAATGCCGTTCAGTGGACACCCGCAGCGACGAATCAGGCAGGCGATCTGCGCCTGTCGTACGGCTCCTCAGTCATCACGGCGCGCAACGCGCGGCAGGAGATTCTGGTCTGGACGGATGCTGGGCTCTACTCCCTGCAATACCAAGGTCTGCCGTTCGTGTTCGGTGCGCAGTTGATCGCGGAGAACCTGTCGATTGCAGGACCGAATGCGGTTGCGGTTGCCAATAACGCGGCGTACTGGATGGGGGCGGACAAGTTCTATCGCTACACCGGTCGCGTCGAGACGCTGGACTGCACGCTGCTGCGGCACATCTTCGAAGACTTCAATACGACGCAGCGTTGGCAGGTGTGCGCGGGTAGCAACGAGGGCTTCAACGAAATTTGGTGGTTCTATTGCTCACAGGATGCGTTGCAGAACGACCGCTATGTGGTCTACAACTACCTCGAAAACATCTGGTACTACGGCAACCTGTCGCGCACTGCGTGGCTGGACTCGCCACTGCGCGGCTTCCCGATTGCGGCTACCAACGGCTCCATCGTGTACCACGAGAACGGTGTGGATGACGGTGAACTGATCAACACCGCGCCAGCGCCCATCAACGCATACGTGGAATCAGCGGACTTCGATATTGGCGACGGACATCAGTTCGCTATGATCTGGCGCATGATCCCCGACATCACGTTCGTGGGTTCGACTGATGCGACACCGGCAGTGAAGATGACGCTGTATCCGCGCCGCTCGCCCGGGTCTGCCTACACTGTTGAGCCGCCGACGACGGTGGTGCGCGGTGTGACCGTGCCGGTTGAGCAGTTCACGGAGCAGGTGTATGTGCGCCTGCGCGGGCGGCAAATATCGCTGCGTGTGGAATCCGATCAGCTTGGTGTTGCGTGGCAGGTTGGCAAACCGCGCGCCGATGTGCGCCCGGATGGCAGGAGGTAGGCACATGGCTGCGCCTCTTCTTCCACTGCCGCCCAAGGAGTACGACGGGACATACATGCTGCAATTCGTGCGCACGCTGGACACGTACTTCCGCCAAATCGAGGCGGTGCGACACGTCAACGCCGCATCAGTCAATGTCAACATCAACAGTCTGCCGACGCAGACGCAGTTGTCTTCGTTGCGCTCGGGTGATGTGTACCGCGATACGAGCGACAACAACACATTGAAGGTAAAGCCATGAGCGGTATCGAGAGTCTGGTCCGCAGGGGCATGGAGATGGGCATGCAGGCGTTCGCTGACGGTGGGCAGGTTGGTGAGCCGGGACGCTTCACGCAGAACCCTGATGGCTCATATTCGTTACAGATTGAGAATGGTGGGCTGCACCGGCTGCCGTTCAACATCGATCCGAACGCTATTGAGCGCGGCTTTTACAGCGGGCAACTGGGGGGTTGGTTCAACAACGAACAGGACTATGAAGGTGCACGCCGTGGGTACTACGCGTCGAATCCCGATGCAAGTGCTTTGCCTGATTGGCAGACGTTTTCGGATTACACGACGCAGCGAGCCAACGGTATCACTGAGGGGGGCATGTCGGCGGTTGATAACCGCGCGTATGCGTACACCGACCCTGCAACTGGAGTGAACTACAACTCCAACAGCATCAACACCAGCATTGGTGTTGATGAATACGGCAGCCCGCGTATCACGATCAAGTACGGCGACAAAGGCGGCATAGTCGTTCCGTACGTTAAGAATGAGCAGGGCCGGTACGTTCCTGATGTGTCCAACGCGCAGCAGTTCACGCGGAACACCAACACGCAGTGGTACGACTACATACCGCTCGTCATAGCGGGTGGCTATTTCGGTGCAGCGGCGGCGGGGCTTGGTGCGACTGCGGAGGGGGCAGCCGCAGGTGCAGGGGCTGGTGGTGGCGGATCGGTTGTCAGTGGGCTGCCATACGTGCCATTTGAAGAAGGCTTCGTTGGTTCAACGTTTGGAGCAGAAGCAGGGTTGAGTACGCTTCCTTATGTGCCATTCGAAGAGGGCTTCCCGGCGTACACACCGTTCGAAGAAGGGTTTGTTGGCTCAGAGTTTGGTGGGGCTGAAGGAATCTTTAATCCAGAAACAGGTGTGTATGACTTCCCACAAGCAACTGTGACGCCACCGGCTGAAGTGCCTCCGGGTTGGCCTGAACTACCCCCGACGCTACCTCCGCCTATGTCGGAAATTCCGATGAACCCGGAGCTACCCACAATCCCTACGTTTGATCCGCCAACTATCCCCGGCTACGAAGACCCGGAATGGTGGCAGCGCATCATCGATTGGGCAAAAAACAATCCGGAGAAGGTCATCACGGGTATTGGCACCGTCGGAAGCATCTTCGAAGGGTTGAACGAAGACGACGCAGCGAGCGGTGGCGGTGCGGCCAGCGACGGTTGGAAAGGGCCGATCACCAACTACAGCTTGGCGCAGACATACACGCCTGCACCTGCCAACTATCGTCCGGGCTTCGATCCGGAGCATGTGTACCTGCGCTCGTCGTATGTATCAGGCAACCCGCAGTCGCCGCAGATGACCGTGAATCCAATCCCTCCGGATATCGTTCACACAGACGATCCCGGCATGAGCACGCCGTACGTGCACCCCGCACCCGGTGAAACCGGCACTGCAGGGCCGACGCAGGGGCAGATCGGTAGGGTGGGTTCACCGCTTGTGGTCGGTGACAGCAAGAAGAAAGCACTGCTGGGCTTGGCACAGGGCGGCATCGCGTCACTGGCTCCACGCATGACCAAGGGGCCGGGGGATGGCTTGTCTGACAGCATCCCCGCTACAATTGAAGGACAGCAACCGGCTGTCCTGAGTGCACAAGAATTCGTGGTCCCAGCGGACGTGGTAAGTCATCTGGGCAATGGTTCCTCTGAAGCAGGGGCACAGGTGCTGTACGACATGATGGACCGCATCCGTCATGCGCGCACCGGTAACAAGCAACCAGCGCGGCAGATCAACCCTGCCAAACTCATACCGTAAGGGCGCGTCATGGCTGACACCACTCAAACCAGCACTAACAGTGCAGACCTTCCGCAATGGGCTGGCCCTTATGTGGGCGACATGCTCGGGCGCTCGCTCGCGCTGTCGTACTCACCCTATCAGGGCTACGGCGGTCAACGGTTGGAGAACTTCTCCGATTTGCAGAACCAGTCGTTTGGTTCCATTGGCTCCATGCAGGCACCGGGGCAGACCGGCACCGCGACCAACTATGCGAATCAGGCGGGGCTGGCGGGGCTCGGTGCCACGCAGAAGTGGATCGATCCCGGGGTGGCAAGTTCGTACATGTCGCCCTACATGCAGAACGTGGTGGACATCCAGAACCGCGAACTGCAGCGCAGTGGTCAGATTCAGCAGAACATGAACCAAGCGAAGGCGGTGCAGGCGGGCGCGTACGGTGGCTCGCGGCACGGTCTGGTTGATGCTGAACAGCAGCGCAACCTCATGCAGCAGATGAACGACAACCAGAACGCGGGTCTGCAATCTGCGTACACCACGGGTATGGGGCAGTTCAATCAAGACCGCTCTGGCGCGCTCGCGGGCGCGGGGGTCGCTAACCAAGCGGCAGGTGTGCTGGGCACTCTCGGTCAGAACCAGTTGCAGAACCAAATGGGCATTGCCACGCTGCAGAACCAGTTTGGCGCACAACAGCAGTCGCTGGGCCAGCTTGGTCGGGACTATGACTATGAGAGTTTTCAGCAGCAACAGCAGTGGCCGTACCAGCAACTGAACTTTGCCAACAGCATCCTGCGCGGCTACCCGCTCAATGGCAATAGCACGCAGACCACGACGACCAACGAGAGCCGTCCGTCGCTATGGTCGCAGATCACGGGTGCAGGACTTACAGGCTTGAGCCTGTGGAACATGTTCGGGAAATAACATGGACATCCTCCAGCTTCAGGAAATGGCCAACTCGATGCCGACCCCGGCATTGCTGGAAGCGGTCAACAGTCCGAACAGTCCCGTCCCCGCGTTCCTCGCGCTGACCGTGTTGAATGAGCGCAAGAATATGCAGGCGGGTGCCAACGCACAGCAAGCGCAACAGCAACTTGCCCAACAGCCGCCGACGGTAGCGCAGGGTGTGACGCAAGGTGTGGCTGGGTTGCCGACTGGTACGACGATTCCGCAGCAGGGGTACGCGCAGGGTGGAATCGTGGCGTTTGATCGCGGTGGGATGATTCCTTATAGCCCCGGTGCGCTGCGCCCGCCGATGTACTCGCAGGATGAGCCAGTTGTGCCCGGTCCAGATCACGGTCGTTCGATTCTGACGAAGCTGCCTGAAATGTGGGAGTGGTTGAACAAGTTCACGCAACGCGCCAATGTGGACTACAACTACGTGAATCAAGGCTACGGTAACGAGGGGCAGCACGGCCTGCCTGCGCTGACACGGCCAACGCATCCGGGCATGAATCAGGCGGACTACAGCAACGAGCCTTCGCACCTGCGAAGCACGAGCACGAGCTATCCAATTGGCCCCGCCCGCCCAAGCGGAGTTCCCAGCACCGCAGTCGGCGGTGGCATCGGCGGCGGAATGCGCCAGCAATCCGGCTATCCGGACTTCGTTGACCCACGTACCGGCGCTGCACCCCGCATGACAGAGGAGCAACGCGACGCCGAAGTGATGCGCCAGTACGAGCGCATCAAGGCAATGTATGGCGAAGACGTTGCGCAGCAGTTCATCACTGAAATCAAAGCCGAGCGCGGCAAGCTCGATCAGCGCTATACCGACAACAAGAACGAAGCGTGGCTGCGCGCTGGCCTTGGAATGCTGGCCGGTCGTTCGAAGTGGGGCGCGGTCAATATCGGTGAGGGTGGCCAACAGGGTCTGAACGCGTATCAGGCAGGCCGCGCAGCGATTGATCGTGATGGACGCGATCTGCGCCGTGAAGAGATGGCTGCGCGTATGGGCATGCAGCAACGGCAGGATGTGCTCCGTGGTCAGGCGCAGACGCAAGCGGATCGCGCAGCGGATCGCACCGACCGCACCCGCGCCGAAGACATCGCGGTCAACACCTCCATGATGGAGCACAAGGTCAAAGCCGCGCAGTTCGGTCTGGACAGTCGCAAGGTCGATGCGATGTTCGCGGAGGTGAGCGCGCGGCTGGCAGCGGTCAAGGAATCGGCGGCGGCACGGGGGGATGAGCGCATGTTGCGAGTTATCGATGGTGCGTACAACGGTGCAGTTAAGCAGGTGTTGGAAGGCATCAAGGACGACCCGTTCGCGCTGAAGGATTTCAACGAGAATCCCGGCAAGTATGCCGACAAGATCGACCGTGCTTTCCAGCAACGCATGTCTGCGACGCAAGGCCAAATGTCGCGCATGCAACGTGGTAAGGCTTCTGCTTTCGGACTGGACTGATGGCGTACTCGCTGACGTTGCCTGACGGCACAGTCGTTGACGGGATCAACGACAAGTACAGCCGTGAGGAGGCTCTGTCTCGCATCCGTGAAAAGATGCCCGAGGCGTTCGACACACGCCCAGCGTCACAGCGGTTCTATGGCGACATGCCCAGTGTCGCTGCACCAACTACCCCGCCTCGCAAGGGGCTCATGGCGTCGTTCTCCAAGGGCGCAGAGTCGCTTGGTTCGTCATCACTCACCGGTATCAAGTCCGTCTTCGGCAACGCAGCCGATGCCGCAAAGGAAGGTATAGCCGACAACGACAGGCTCGATGCGAAGTACGCGCAGGAAGTGTCGGGCGCGAAGATCAAGAAGGTTTTCGAAGAGCAGGGATTGGGCGCAGCGGCTGCAGAAGTCATGCGCCAGTTCCCCCACGTGCTTGCGGAGCAGGCACCCAACATTGCGTTGACGATTGCGGGAGCGAAAGGTGGCGCGCTTATTGGTGGTGGTGTTGCTGGCCCAGTGGGCGCGGCTGTCGGCGCGGTGGTTGGAGGCGCGGGCGCGCTTCTTCCCCAGTACGTCGGCAGTAACGTTGAACGACAAGCCAGAGCCCAGCAAGAAGCTGGACAAGCAATCGCGCCTGACGTTGGCAAAGCAGCGCTCACGGGCGCGGCGCAAAGCGCTCTAGATTACGCATCCCTGCGATTGCTCGGCGGTAACGTCGTCGGCAAGTGGCTGGGAATGAAGACCAGCGAAGAAGCGCTGAAAGCGGCGGCTATTCGCAGTCTGAAAGCGTCCGCAGGACTGGGTGCCGCGAAAGGTCTGGCTGAAATCCCTACGGAAGTGGCCCAGCAGGTGCTGGAGCGCGCGCAGGCAGGGCTGTCGCTCACCGATGACAAGGCACTGGCAGAGTATGGCGAGGCTGCGTACGCTGCTGGGCTCGTGGGTCCGTCGCTGGGTGGTGTGGCAGGCGTGGCGGATCGCTCCGCCGCACGCGGCACGATTGAACAGCAGGAGCGTGAGAAGGCTGCAGCCGACGCGGCGAAGGCCGCGAAAGACAAAGCTGCGTTTCAGCAGACGCCTGAGTACCTGAACAGCGTCGAAGGGCTGACCGCACAGCGCAGCAAACTGCACGAGCAGAAGAAAGAACTCGTCAAGCAGATCAAGCACGCCACCGGGGAAGAAAAGGATGCGTTGACGGAGCAGCACAAGGGCGTGCTGGCGCAGATCAAGGAGTTGAGTGGACGGATCGATCAGGCGAAGAAGTCGCCGCTCGATGTGTTCATCGACAGCTTCGACAAGGTTGCAGAACCCACGGTGCGCGGCAAGCCCGCTGCCCCGGCATCGACTGGAGATTTCCTACCCGGGGTGAGCAACGAAGATGCTGGCGTGTCGCCTGCGGAGGCGGCGCGACCAAAGGACTTTGCGCCGGACTACCAGAACGCGGATGCAACCGACGCGTTTTTGCTGTCGCTTACTGATCCCGCTGCGTACAAGCTGTGGTTGAAGCAGTCGGCGCAGGACAGCTACGACCCGATCACCGGCAACCAACCCAACAGCGCGACACGTACCGACCCGTATTCAGTACAGTGGCAGCAGGCTCCGTCCACAGACGTATCGCCGGATGCGTATGAGCTAGGTGAGTCCAACGCCGTGCCGTATGGTCAAGGTCCGCTAGCGGAGGGACTGGAAGACCTTGACGCCACGACTATCGACTCCCGCGTGCAACGGATGCGCGAGCGGCGTCTTCAGGAGCAGGAAGACGATCTATACGGTAGAGCCGTTGCCGCCACGGAGAACTGGTCGGAGAAGGCCGCGCAGGAGCGCACGGCAACCGGTGAAGTTCACCCACCCTTCGTGCGCTACGGACGTAGGAATCACCAGCTTGCGCAACTACTACGTTTGAACGGCAAGAAGATGGTCGCTGGTGAATACAGCGACAACGATATTCAAGCGGCCATCGATGAACGCATCCGCGCGCTGAAAAGCGAACAGCAAGCACTCGGCAATCAGAAACTGTACGACCGTCGTGTTGACGAGCAAGGCGACAGCGTAACCGGGCTCGATGTCGATGCAGACCTTCTGAACAAGATGGCTGCCAACGACGCGATGATGGAACAACTCCAGCACCTGCGTCAGTTGTATGCACGCACAGCGAACACCACACCGGACAACTCCGCGAAATTGCTGGACGAGTTCAGCGCCACGCCGCCACAACGAGAAAAGCCGAAGCGCCCAGTTGTCGAGCCCGCGCCTATTCCCACCAAGAAGGCCATCTTCCGTTCGCCGGAACCGGCCAGTACGTTGTCGGATAAACGGCCTGTACTACGGATGGAGTCGGTCACGCCCAACGAGCGTGCGTGGCGGAAGAACAGGAAGGAAGAAATCGCGCAAAAGCGCGATCAATTGCTTCGGTACTACGAAACGCTGCTGACAGAAATCCATCGCGGCGAGTTTTTCGGTTCGCAGTTTTCACCGCGTCGCCTGTTCAACAAAGACAAAGCGGAGTCGCGTTACCCGACCAAGAGCAAGCAAGCTGCAGCAATGATCCGCCAGATTGTCGAATTGTCTGTTGCGGAAGCGGCGGAAGCCCACGCGCTGAATGGCGATAGGCTGTCACGCACACAATCGCAGGTGTACAGCCACCGCATAGCGAACATCCTGCGCGATTACCTCTCGCGTGCGCAGGCAAACGCCAATCCCGGCAAACCGGTTCCCATGCCGACGTTAGACATGGACAGCCAAACCCGGGAAGAAGACACGGAGGTAAACGCCCGTAACGTGCCGTTCGGTGACATCAATAAAGCGATGGCCGCGATGCGCAAGGAAGTGCAGCCGGAAATCGAGAAGATGCAGCGCAACCTGCTGCGTCAAACACCGAAACGCCAGCGCGCAGAAGGCGAACGTCAGCTTGTCCTGACTAGCCAAACAGAAGCATCGGAAGCAACGCGTCGCCAGCGCGAGCGCGGAACGACGAAGCAGCAGGAGCAGGACTACGTTTACGAGCGGGTGCAAGAAGCGTTAGAAACTCCCGAGCGTCTGGATGCGCTGGAGCGCATGGAACGCGCTCAACGTGAAGGCATATTTCCGAAACGTGGGGCCGCAGCACCCACACCGGCAGCGCCAACGCCTGAAGCACCACAAGTACCGGGGCGAGCACCGAAGATTGCACCGCCGACAGCACGAGAAGCACTTGAGCTTGCCGAACAAGCCCTGCGCGGTAGCAACCGCTCAACGGTTACGCCGCAATTGCTCGCAGACATCGAAGCGCTTGCCACGAACCCCACTCCGGAAGGCGCGGCCAGTGTCGTCCAGCAACTGCGCCAGATCAGCGATGTCAACCAAGAAGACGTTGATCAGCAGGAGCTTTTCACCGGGCAGGACACCCCGCAGGTACGCATCATCCGTCGCACGCCGTTCCTGTTGCGCAGGCTGATCAATTCGCAGCAAGTGCAAGTGCTGCGTGACATGGTGCGCCCGCTGGACAAACTCATTGCTGCGTATGACAAGCAGATTGAAGAACTGAACGCGATCTTCGATGAGCAAGAGCTTCGTTTGATGGATCGTGCTACCAACGGTGCGTACTCACGTGTACTGGAACGTTTCGAAGCATGGAAGGATTCGTTGAGCACGCTGCGCATGCTGGCAGACCGTGTGGACAGTCTCAACATCGAGGGATACCGCAACAACTACGAGGCGGTGGAGCAAGGCATTCAGGGTGTGCGTGCGGGGTTTGACGAGGAGTTGGCCAAGCTGAACGACCGTATTTTTCGAGAACTGGGCAAGAAGCCGAAAGACAAGGCCGACAACGTTCCCTTCTACGAACTGTATGGTCGTCTGCAGGATTTGAAAGTGTCGTTGCTGCGTGGGGAAACGTTCGAATCTCCTGCACCGATTACAGAAATCGAAGCACGCGAGCGCGACGCATCGGAGAAGAAGAACCGCCTGCTGCCGATGCAGACGGCCAAGGGTGAAGCCACGCGCACGACGCTCACGCGGGATGAACAAAAGCGCCAGCAGGAAGCGCGCAAGCGGGCGCAGGAGAATGAGCAGGCGCGGCTGCAAGCAGGGCGCGAACTGGTAGCGCGCATCAGGAAGGCCGAAGAGGTTGACCGTAAAGCGAAGGAAGCTGCACAGGAGAACCTGCAGAAGCTGCCGGTCAGCGCCAAGCAACGCGTCGTGTCCGATGTCATTCCGAACAAGAACGAGAAGATGCCGCCGCGCGTGCGCACGGCGAAGATCATCACGAAAGCAAGACCTGATACGTGGGATTCGCTAGGTCCGCGTTGGGCTGAAGAGGCGTCGGAAGAAGGTCGGCAGATCGGTGAAGCTGAATACGATGCGCTGGGACCAATAGAACGCATCAGTGTGGACGAGTGGCGCGGGCAGCGCGACCGTGTGACAGAAGCGAAGGCCGAGCTTGAGCGCGCAGAAGCTGCGCTCACTGATGTACGTGGTGGTAGCAGGACGCTGGGTGCAAACGCATCACACGCGAACATACGTTCTCCCGGTTCGCGCAGCTTTGGTCAAGAAAAGGTCAAGCCTGCCAAGCTCATGCAGCCTGCCCCGCGCAAAGGCAACGTCATGCAGATTCGTGCGTTGCAGCGCGCCGTGGAGAAGGCAGAAGAAAATCTGCTGCAAGAGATGGCAGTGCTGGACGAGTTTGCAGCGCGGTTGAAAAAGAAGATGTCGAAAACCGAAATCGACAAGGCGCTCCGTTTGTCTGAGCAGGCTGAAGACAACGACAAGATCGAACAGCTTCTACGCATCGAACGCCAAACGGAAGGCGGCAAGCGCCCCGGGTTCGGTTCACAGATAGCGGCAGCCGCTGCCGAGCAACGCGCCGAAGGCAACGCACATCCTGCGGAGCAGGTTGCAACGCGCCCCGCGTACATGCCGCACTCACCGAAAACCAGCAACTCCCCGCCCTACACCAAGAAGATGGCGGGCGAGAAGCGCAAGCGCGCCAAGCCTGCAACGCCGTTTGGTGAGAAACTGGACAAGGCGTTGGGTGGCGACACGGTGTTCCGTTCCGGTGAAGACACCGGCATTACGCCTGAAGAAGCAACAGCAGGTGCGGCGAAAGCGCACAAGCTGCTGCCCGGTGTGAAGTGGTTCGGCACGCGGGATGAGGTGACGCCGGAAGTGCAGGCAGCGCTCGCTGCCAGAGGAGAGACACCGGCAACCGTCAAGGGCGGGCTGTTGCCTGACGGCACCGTGTTCATCATCGCGGAGAACCACAAGAGCGCAGCCGATCTGGATGCCACCATACAGCACGAAATCATCGGGCACTACCGACTAGAGCGCACCATGTTCGGCAGCCGGACAGGCATGCGGTTGATGACTGATCTGGCCAGCAAGTACCTGCCCGATATGCAGGCTACGTACGAGCTATCGTCGCAACTAGGCTTCTCATCCGATGTACAAGGCGCAATAGTGCACGACGCAATGAGCGTTCCAGAAGCAGGACGCCCGCTGTACATGCTGCGTGAAATTGTTGCGCGTGCATCGGAGATGAAACCGGCGTCATGGGGCGAGAAGGCCAAACGTTTCTGGAAGGAATTCGTTGGGCACTTCAAGCACGTCGCTCGTGGGCTGGGTTTGAACTGGAACCTGTCCGACGCCGATGTGTTCTACATGATCAAGCAGGCGCAGAACGGTGAACTGCGCAGTATCGAAGGCGGTGACACGATCTTCCGTACCGCCACACCTTCAGACATCAAGGCCATTGGCGACAGGTTCTACCAGCAAAAGTCGAACTGGAAGACGGCCAACGAACGTGGTGCTCTGGGGCACGCATTCCGCACGACGTGGATTGACCGGCACCACCTGATCCGTGTTGTTAGCGAGCGCATGGAGAACTCGCTGCGCGGGTTGAACATGCTGTACTTCGCGCGCATGGCCGACCGGGTGAACCAGTTCGTGTCAGAGGCGATGAGCCATGGCCCGATAACGCTGGAGAAGGTCGATCTGAAAAACGGCGAGCACGCGTACATGTTCCGCGCCAACAAGGGCGCAAACGTCGCAGACATCATCAAGGTGCTGAAGACCGAAGACTTCAACTCGTGGGCCAGCTATATGGCGCTAGAGCGCGCCGAGAAGGTCGGCTACGACAAGCTCTTCGCCAACCGCCCCGACAAGCTGGCACCGGAGCAACGCCAGCGTCTGCTGGAGTACGGGCGCAACAACAAGGCGTTTCAGGATGCCCGTGCCATGTACCGCGAATACAACTCCGGGCTGGTTGATTTCGCCGTGCACTCCGGCTACCTGTCGAAGCACGCGGGCGAGGAGATGAAGTCGCGCGACTACATCCCGTTCTATCGCAAGGATGACAGCACCGGCAAAATTCTCATGGAAGGCGAAGACCGCCCCATCGAAATCGGCAATATCCGCGACAACAAGGAGCTTGCGGCGCTGTTTGGCAGCGACAAAGACCTCAACGATCCGTACGCCAACATCGCGCGCAACGCACGCCTGCTGATCGGCGGTGCCATCCGCAACCAAGCGGCCAAGAACACCGCGATGGAGCTTGCCAATATCGGGCTCGGTCACATCGTCAACACGCGCACGCACAACCGCGAGGCGACAGGGCGCAACGTGATTCACTTCCGGATGGACGGGCAGGAGCGTTCGTTCTGGATGGACACGTCGCAAAACCCGGCTTTCGCGGACATCCCCGCCGACCTGTTCGTGAAGGGCATGGAAGGCATCGTCACCACACTGCCCACGTTCTGGCGGCTCATGTCGATCCCGACGCGGGTACTGCGCGACTTCATCACCCGCAACCCGTTGTACGCAGCCCGCCAGCTTGCCCGTGACCCGCTGCATGCATGGATGGCCAGCGGTGCGGACTTCAGCATCACTGGCAACGCGTTGAAGCGGGTGGGCAACCTGTTTATGAACAGGGACGAGACGGGCAACCTGTTGCGTGAGCGCGGCATGGTCGGTGGTCAGGTGATACAAGGCACCGACGAAGACATGCGCAAGATTATGAAGCGCCTGCACGCGGGGCACGATGTCATCGACATGCTCGCCAGCAAAGCGGATCAATTGTCTGTATCAGCAGACGCCGCTACCCGCGCCGCGTTGTATGACAACTTCCGCAACCAGCACGGAATGGATGAATTCCGCGCCTACATGGCGACGATGGATTCGGTGAACTTCGCAACGCGCGGTGCGTCGCCGTCTGTGCAAGCCATCAACATGATGATCCCGTTCTTCAACGCGCAGATTCAGGGTCTGGACTCTGTGTATCGCGCGGTGACGGGGCAGATGCCGTTTAACGACAAGATGAAGGCCCGCCAGCGGCTGGCGACACGCGCTGCCCTGATGGCTGCCAGCACGATGCTGTACTACGCGATGGTGGAGGATGAGGAGTGGTATCAGAACACGCCTGAGAACATCCGGCTGTCGAACTGGCTCTTCAAGATTCCCGGGGTCGATGAACCTATCCGCATCCCGATACCTTTTGAATTCGGCCTGCTGTTCAAGGCGGTGCCGGAAACCATCCTGATGGCGTCGAAGAGCGACCCGGAAGCGAAGGCTGCATGGGCAGCGCTGCGCAACATGGGCGTGAATACCATCCCCGGCGCGTCGTCGGCGGGCATCCCTGCCGCCATGAAGCCGGGTGTCGAAGCGATGGCGAACCACTCGTTCTTCACCGGGCGCAGCATCGTGCCTGAGTACCTGCAAGGCGAAGACCCAAAAAACCAGTACACGCCCAACACCACGGAAGCGGCCAAGACGATGAGCGCGATTGTCGATGCACTCACGCCGTTCTCCGTGTCGCCCATGAAGATCGAACACATCGTGCGCGGCTACACCGCAGGCATCGGCTTCGCCACGCTGCAGATGATCGACGCCACGTTGAGCGGAACGGAGTCCGAAGCCCCGGACAAGAAGAACAGCCAACGCATCCTGACCGGCCCACTGTTCCAGCCGGTGGACGGCAACGCCATCATCAGCCGCGCCTACGACGCCGTGAAGCGCATCGAGGCAGCGCAGGGGCGCATGCGCAACGCGGAAACGGAATTTGACAGGGAAGAGATGCAGCGCATCGCCGCAGAAGAGGCTACCGATCTGGCCATGACGCGCGAAGCAGGGCGCTTCAAGAAGCAGGTTGGTGAACTATCTAAGCTGCAGCGTCAAGTGAAGTTCCATCCAACGATGACGGGCGCGGAGAAGCGGGAGATGATTGACCAGTTGCAGCAGCGGAAGATTGAGCTTGCGCGGTCGTTCGAAACTCAGGCGCAATTGCATTGAAGACGTTACTCAACACGTTGAAGCAGCGGTAGCAGAGTACACGCCCGTTCAAGTAGTTGGTTGGCGTTGGCGTAGGCAGTGTTAGTGTGCCTGCATACACAGCGGTGAATGCGTATGTTGACGGCGGGTTCGCCTCTGCTCCGCAGCAGTCGCAAAGGTATTCATAGCGCACGTTGACTGGCATTTAGTACCCCTTGTCACGTGTGTCTTCGTTGCGCAGTCCTGCGAAGCTGTCCTGCGTGCGCGTGAAGAGCACGCCGTATTTCTCGTCCACAACGGTGACGCGATACGTCACCGGGATGTTCAGCGCCAGTGCCTGCTGAACCGCATCGGCCAGCAGACCCCACACGCGCAGCGCAGGTACAAACACGCTGTCGCCCGGGGATAGCGTCTTCAAATCAAGCGTCGGACTCTCCTGCATTCCAGTTCTCCTCGGGTATCTCGATTGCTACACAACGGACACGCGGGCTCGCAGACTTGGTATTGGCGAACATGCTCTTGCGTACATCCGTATGCACCGTGTACAACTGTCCAATCTCTTTCAAAAACGCGGTGGAGTTAAATGTCATCTCGTAGCAGTGGTGATTAAGAACTGCCCGTTCGATGTACAGCGTGACCACACCGGGTTTGAAATCGTGTTCAACACGCCCCCGCACCTTCGCGCGGGTCTGCGTCTCTTCGGTGATTTCCTGCAGACCCATCTGTGCAATTACCTTGTCGCTCTTCTTACGTAGCACCAGCAGGTTCGGGTGATACTCACGCACAAACGCGTTGAGGATGTCGGTGGCCGTGCGGGTGTTCGTGCCCGCCGCCGAGCGCATCTTCTTGATCAGTTCTTCCGCAAAGTTCGTGATGCCCTGCACCGGCATCTTGATGATGTTGGCGTACTGCGGGGACACCAGCAGCGCCGCAGCCACTATCGCGGTGGCTCCCGCCATCCAGTAACGCTCCGTACCCGACGCGTTGAACCGCTGCTGCAGTTCCGTACCCACCTGTGACACGACACTGCGTACCGTCTCTTTGTTATCGCAAACCCATCTGATAAATTGGTAGCCTGCGTAGCCGTAGTTGTGCTGCAGCGTTCCAACCAACAACTCTTCATCCCTCGTCAGACCCAACGCATCATGCATTTCGATTTCAAGGATTCGGTGGATTTCTCCCTCGGTGGTCGTATTCGAAGCCGTGAGCCCGTCGATGATCGACGTGTTGCTGGAAAGAAGAGCAAGCAATTTCCACTGCGTGGTGTTGCGCCGCTCGCGGATAGTCGAGCCGTCGATCCGCTCCTTTCCCTTCCCCTGCGTAACCGCAAGTAAGAACTCCTTCGCCCAGCCCACCGCCCCTTCAGTGGTGCTGCGTGTCTTCGTCGTCACTTCATCAATGGGTACGACAAGGCTGTTCTGCAGTCCCATGCGGTGAATCGTCGCCAGCACGCTGGACTGAATGGACACGAAGCTGCGCAACGGATGTCCGAACACGCTGGCAGCAAGCATCAGGCTGACAGTCTTGCCAGTGCCGCTGGTATGCGACTGCACGTGTACCGCCACGCCGTTGTGCCCGGTGAACTCCATGAGGGGTGATGCGAACCCGGTCAGCATGCTGAACAGGATGTCGTACTTGCGCTTCGCCACAAAGAGGTTGACCACGTTGCGCCACGCGTCCAGCGTGCCCGCAGGCGTCGTGTTGGCATTCAGGTTGATCAGTTCCGGGGACATGGGCACCACGCGCACGTCGCCCTTCGTGATCTGCTTGTTGTTCAGGACGAACGAGCCGTCGAATTGCCAGCCGAATGAGTCAGGCATGTTGCGTTCTACGTTGGTGTGCAGCATGTCGCCCGCACTGGCGCGGATGAACCCGTAGAAGCGCGCATCCTGACCGGTGGCAGCGACGACGTTGTGCTGCGCTAAAAACTTCAGTGTCTCTTCCTTGCTGACCAGCGACTTGGTTGGCATCACCACGTCGAGCATTCCGCCCGGACGCTGCGCCACGATGTGCACGCCGCCATCCTGCCCACTGCGCAGTGTGTCGGTCACGAACACGTCGTAGGGAACGACGCACTTCTCCTGCACCACTTCGCCGTCTTCGTCGTCGCTGACCTTCTCGGAGAAGAACACACCGCCCTTCTTGCCGAACTTGAAGCCCCATGGGGGCGACGGACGGGTGTACTCGATCTGCTCGTGCTGCTCCACGATGAAGGTTTTCGGTTCCGCAGGCGCGGCGTCGATGCGTCGGTCCAGCATCAACGGGTTGGTGATCTTGCCCCAATGCTTGCAACCAGTGCACACCCCGGGCTGTATCCCGTTGAACTTGTCGCAACCGTACGGCCCCTTGATCGCGGCCAGCTTCTCCTGCATGCGTGTTGGAGAGTAGGGGTGCAGCGCGCTCAGTGCGTTCGCTGCCTTGTCGGCGTCGGTGCAGCACTTGGTGATCGACAGCAGCCCACGCCACAGTGGCTCCATGCCGTCATCGGCAGCATTGTTGATGTAGTAGGCAAGCTGCTCGCAGCCCTCACCCTTCAACGTGCGGTCGAGGATGGCCTTGAACCGGACGGTGCTGTTCTCCAGCAGCTTGACGCCAACCGCATCGGGCGACGCTTTCAGCCGTGCGCCGGGGATAAGAGTGGTGGTTACGTCATGATTGCCGTTGATGTGTGCGCCCGTGAGCTTCACGAACGTGCTGAACGGGTTCTGTTCCGGCTCCCCTACAAGACGTACTTCCACCAACTTCGGGTGTGTAGGGTCTTTCCAGTTGTGCGTGCCCGGGATGCGCAGAATGCGCGCCGCGTCGCCGGTTACTCCAGCGTCAATGACAAAGGAGTGTTTTGCACATAGGGCTTTGAATCGATCTGCAACGGTGCGCCATTCGTGGATAGCAACATCACCATCGAAGGCCCAATATACGTGCAGCCCATTACCCGATGAGACGATATGAGGGGTTGGAAGCGACGTTGCTTCAACAAACGTACTGAGTGCTTGGGCGGCATCTTTTTTACTCGCGTACTGCGTGGTTTTGCAATCAAGGTCGAGAAACAGGCTGCGTTGGTACAGTGCGTTGTCCGCAGTACGCGAACCCTCGTCGTTGAACGATGCGGTGGCAAAGTACGCGTTGATCTTGCGCTCATCGAGCGCGACCGCTTCGCGTACTAGCTCATCGATGTCATCGAAGAAGTGCTGCTGTACTCTCTTGCCGATGCCGACAAGGCAGTACCGTCCCGTCGAAGGCAATACGACACGCAGGAAGTCGCTGGGCGACATTCCGACTCCTTGCTAGGTTGCGTGTTGTCAGGCGTGTTCGCGGGGGCTGTAGTCGTTCGGGTCGCGGCGGTTGTCCGCCGCAAACGCCAGTCGTTTGAACAGTTCCTCGTGCAGTGTGCGGCGGTCTTCGTCGCTGGCCAGTTGGTATGCAGACAGCAACTCGTTGGTGGTCATTGATCTTGCGAAGGCAGAAATCGACACGCTTTTCTCCACGCGGCGTCAGCCGTGCTGGCCGCTTTTAGTATGGTCAGAAGCCCACTCACCCGGGCTCTGTATGCAGGAGTGACGCTGCCACCTTTGAACCATGCGTAGACCGTGGGGCGGGTGGCTCCGGTGTACTTCGCCACGCGGATAATCGAGAAGTCTAGCCGCACCGCCTCACGCCCAAGCTGATTTCCGAGCGTCAGCGGTGCTTTCAGCACGGCTCGTTTCAGTTGTGCGGATATCATGTCAAAAAGGGCCACGTTGCCGTGGCCCTCTCCGGTTCGGTGGGCGTGGTCTAGTCGTCGTCACCCCATTGGCTGACCAGACTGGCGAGCGCAGGGCTCGCGGACACCGCCTCGGCGGCGGGCTTTGCCTTCCCGGCGCGCTTCGTGGGTTCGGTGGCGGGTTCCTCTTCCTCGTCGTCCGCTGCAGGCTTGGCGGGCTTGGCAGCCGCCTTGGCGCTCTTGGGCGGGGTCACGGGCGGCTCGTCATCCTCATCGTCGGCTGCAGGCTTCGCCGCCTTGGCGGGCTTGCCAACCACCTTGGTGGGCGCTTCCGCCTCGTCGTCATCCTTCTCCCCAGCCGGTTGCACCTTGTCGGTCTGGGTGACGGTCAGCGTGATGGCGCTGATGGCGTCGGGGGTCTGCCCCTGCGTGCGGACGATGCCGTACTCCTCCTCGTCCAGCCAGCGCATCGGCTTGAAGTACAGCTTGGGCGACTCCGCCTTGGTATCGAACTTCATCCGGGTGACAACCATCTCCGGGCTGATGTGCTGTGTCGCAAGGAACTTGGCATACGCCTGAAGTGGGCGGTTACTCCCTTCCTCCTTGCCGAACAGCGATTTGGCGGGCACCGAAAGCTGCATGACGTTGCCACCGATATCGTTGGCCAGCACTACCGCAAGCCGTTGGGAAAAACGGCAGGCACGGGTGTCGTTGTCACCGGAGCCCTTGATGTTCTGTGGACAGGTGGCGCACGTCTTGGCCTGCTTCTCCGGACAGGTGGGATCGGGCACGTCGCCGTTGGCCGACCAGCAGACCGGCGCGGTCGCGGTGTCATCCTTGTACTTGCCCTCGTAGTACATGCGCCCAACCTTCGGCGCGGCGTTGACCACCACCACATCCAGATAGCGCTCATCGATCTGCGCAATCTCTTCGCCGTCCACCAGCAGGCGGAACACACCGCCCTTGATGCTGATGCGCTTGCCACCACTGCCGCCACCGGCCAGCGACTTCGCCAGCGTGGACAGTTCACCCTTCTTCGCAAACGCGGGCAGGTTGCTCGCGTTGAATGCAACAACTTCGTTTGCCATGATCGATCCCACCCCTATTTGTTCTTCCTGACGGAGATTTCGTACTCAGTGTCTGCGTTCATACCGGGCGGCAACTTGCCCGGGTTATCTTCGATGTACTTCTTCATGTTACCTTGCGCAACGCGTCGCTCCAGCAGTTGCGGCACGTCGTTGGTCTTGATGAACGTGTAGAAGCTGTCCCAATCGCTTGTCCAGTAACGCGTCTTCGTGGACAGCACGACAAGCCCTGCTTCGGTCTTGATGCTGGTGGCCTTCTCAGCCAGCAGTTTGGCGCGCATCGCGCCTTGCACGATCTTCTTCTGCTCTTCCAGCGCCTCCATCTTGTCATCGTAATCGGCGCGGAGCGTTTGCTCCGCAGCCCTGATTTTCAAATACACCTGCGCCAGCTTGTTCAGCGGAAATTCATCCATGAAAGGCTCCTCTTTCTTGTAGTGGAAGGTGCGCCCCCGTGCGTGCCTGCCGTGGGGCGCTCTCCTTGGTTTCCCTACCTGCTCAGTGCTGTGACGATAATGACTAACAATGCCGGTGTCTTAGCCACCTATACGACCGATCCTTGAAGCAGGCAGAAGTGCTTGGGGGATCGGGTTGGATTTGAACCAACGTTTCCGGCAAATAGGTTGATGTACTGAGCAAGTACCTTGCGCTAACGGTGTCTAGGCGAAACGCAAACGAGATTGCGTGACACTGACGACAACGCTAACACTGCCTAGCCCTTCAACGGCTCCAGAATCAAGCCGGTAATCTTGTCTGCAATCGAGCCCTGCACAACCGTCGTCTCGTTCGCGCGCATGCGCGCCTGCTTCACTTCAACCAGCAGTTCATCGAGACGCTTGATCGCGTCGGACTTCTGAATTGCCGTCGCTGCACCCGTGCGCCGCACCGTGGTGAACTTGCCCACCACAATGTCTTTGCCAATGGCCTGCACCTGCGCGGGGTGCTCCCTCGTCGCTTCCTTCAACGTCACCGGGACGATCTGCTTCTCGGTCTTCGTGGTTTCTTCCGGATGCACTGCCACCATCACGTTCTTGCCTTCGTCGGCGGCGGGCTTCCATTCCTTCGTTGCATCGACGGTCGGGATCGCAACGAACAGTTCGCGGATGCGCGTCAGCCGTGCCTCAAGGCCGAGCAACTGATCCACCGGCAGATCGATGAGCAGTGGCTGGCCTTGCCAGTTCACGGTGCCCACTGCACCCTGATTCGTCTTGTTCTTCTGGAACTGCAGGTCTTCCGCAGTCTTGAAGATGCCCAGCGCGTAATCGAGTGTGTCGAACACCGTGGTCGGCAGCGCCTTTTCTTCGCGCGCCGCCGCTTCGATTGCCTTGTTCTCCGCCGTATCTTCGATCATGGCCAGCGACTTCGTGTGGCCTTCGAAGAAGTGCGACGGCGACTTGAACTTCTTCAGCGTGTCTTCGTACAACTGGTTCCATGCTGAAACGGTCGTCTTCTCCGCCGCCAGCACTTCGTGGAGCTTTGCCATTTTCAATCCTCTGTTGTTGTAGTGTGAAGCGAACAGTACCGGAGCATTTTCCGGGTGTCAAGAACTTTACGCAGCCATTTCTTCCTGATACAAGTCAACCAGCGCGTTGTGCGTTTCGATGCGCTTCTCCAGCATGCGGTACATGCGCCGCTCCAGATCGGAGCCTTGCAGGTGTATCACCGTGACGTGGGTGCTGTCTTGTCCGATGCGGTCGGCTCGGGCGATGCACTGCAGGTACGTTTCCGTACTCATCACCGGCCCCCAGAACACTACCGTATCCGCCGCCGTCAGCGTAACTCCGTGTGCTGCCGCTTGCGGCTGGATCAACAGGATGCGGGTGTGCTTCTCTTTCTGGAAGACGTTGAAGATCGCCGTGCGCTTCCCGGGCGACACGTCGCCATGGATGCGCTCCACACCGTAGCCCCACGACACCAGCTTGTCGTACAGCACGTCCATGCTGTGCCGGTAGGGAACGAACACCAGCACCTTGCGGTCGGTATCCTCGATCACTTCCTGCAGCACGTTGAGGCGGGGGGCGCAGTCGAACTCCACCACCTCCCGGTTGTCGGTGTAGGCTGCGCCAGCCGATATCTGGAGCAACTTATTTACCCCGGCTGCTGCATTGACCGCCGTGATGCGCTCGCCAGCGGCCTTCGCCACCATCTGCTCCTTGATCTGCTTGTAATACTTGCTCTGCTGCGGAGTCAGCGCCACATCGCGTGCAGTCGTCAGCACGGGCGGCAAGTCGGTGCACTGTTCCTTGGTGAAACGTATTGCAGGCTGCAGGGCAGCGAACACTGTCTCCGTGGCATCTTTCTTCGGCACCCACTTGAATGTCGAGATGCGGTTCATCACCTTGTCGCGCCACGACGAGAAGAAGCGCGGCACACCGTTCGGGTTGACCAGCTTTGCCAGTCCGTATGCATCCTCCGGCGACTGCGCAGCCGGTGTACCAGTCATCATCCACAGCATCGTGGTCGAGTCTAGAATCTTGTTCACCGCCTTCCAGCGCTCCGTGCGGTCGTTTTTTAGGTGGGTGGACTCGTCCGCGATGATCAGATCGAAGCGTCCATCCTCCTTCACTGCGTCGCCTACCAGCTTCAAACCGTCGTAATTGATGATGACGATTTCGTAGTCGCCGTTGATCAACTCTCTGCGTCTTGCAGCCTGCGCGTGATGCGCAATGCACGCTGACCGATGAATGATGCTGCGGTTGATTTCCGACAGCCATACGCTGTCCATGATCGACAGCGGGCACAGGATCAGAACCCTGCGAACTTGACCGACGCGCATCAGGTAGTCAGCAGCCCACAGTGCGCTTAATGATTTGCCTGTACCCGGGTCATTGAACACGAACGCACGCCGATTCAGCGTGAGGAACGCAGCCGTCGTCTTCTGATGTTCGAACGGCTTGAAGCGTGCGGGCCACGTGTACTTCTTCAGGATCGGACTGGGCGCGTCTTCGACGCCCAGATTGCGCAGGACGCGTACCTCGTCCAGCCCCCATGACACCAACACCTCGTGCATGCCATTGCTGGAGCGCACGATGTGGCTGCGAGGGATGACCTTGAACTTATCCGGATTGCGCGTGCGTAGCAGCAGCGCTTTGTTGTCTACGATTTGCATATCAAGTGGTTTCCGACAATCTGCGCGGACTTCGCACACACCAAGCGCAACAGCATCGCTGCGATGTGTCCGCTGTTTGCTGCCTGCGGAATGGAGTAGCCATCCGCAACGCGCCACACACGTTGTATTTCTTCAAGAGGCATCCGTTCCACCTCCGCAAGCGCATCCACAGCAATCGGAATGGACATGCCGTTCATGGTGATGGAAAACTCGAATTCTATTTCCGCTGCAGGTTCATTCATCGTCAAGTCTGAACACCTGTCGTCCATCATTGAGAAAGTGGCTTTCGAGCCGCGCCGCCTGATGAAGTCGAGTAGTCGCTGTTTCATAGAAATCGCCTTCGATTTCAGAACGAAGCACCCACGCGTTGCCCCACCGCGCACGCCACAGATTGACAAGCTCCTGCAACGACAGTTGCCCTGCTTCGCTGTTAAGCGCGTCGATGGTGAGGCTGGGCAGCGCCGATTCTTTGTCTACTCCCCACTTCAGTTCGCTCGATGCGTACGTGTCACCACTCACTTCTCCCGTTTCTTTATTCGACGTGAACAGTCTGTAGAACTTGTTCGCCGTTATTTTTTCCATTGCTGCTTTCCTCTTGGCGGCTTGTTGTGCATGTTGGTTTTCGGTGTCACCAGCCGCAGGTTGCCCGGAGTGCTCTTGCCGCCCTCCTTGATGGGCTTCTTGTGGTCGATATGCATGCCGGTGCGGTCGATGCCCGCCTTGTCGTACGCACGTCGCGCTTTCTGTCGTTCCAGAAAATCCTTGGTCTTGCCGCGTGCTTTGTCCTGCTGATACTGCTTGTCCCAGAACGCGGCATCGCGTTGGCTCTTTGGTGTAGGCATTTAATCGTCCCTCAGTCGATAGACAGTGGTGATTCGCATGTCAGGTTTGCTGTACGTGTCAGCGGATTCAAACTGGTCGTTCTTGTGTAAACGAACAAACCAGCGCTTGTGTTCTTCACTTATTTCGGCGGGATTGATCCACTTCCCGGGAAAAACCGCGCTCCACAGCATGCGCAATTCTTTCAACGACACAGCGTAAGCGGGGGACTCCAGCACATCAGGTGAAACTGCACCGCACTTCTCAACTTCAGCTTGAAACTGTGCTTCAGCGCGGAGTCTTTGCTTCTCTGCCATGAACTTTTCGGTTTTCTCGTACATCTGAAACGGGTCGTATTGAGCATTTTTCTGCACCGCTTGCGCCCACCGCGCCTGCTCCATCTGCATTTCCGATTTCCGCGCGTCCGCTTCGCTTTTGAACCAGTCTCTAAAACTCGTACTTGCCATCATCCTCTCCCGTTATGCGGGCATGTGATCACTGGACAATGCTTGCGGCACAGGCCCGATGGCCGCGCGTTCCAGTTGTTCTCTTCCATCGAGCGTTCGATCAATGCAGCACGTTGCCGGTAATCCCACCAGTGCCCGTGCCGGTCTTCGTCACTGAAGTTTTCCTTGACGATCCTGTTCTTCAGAACGAAGAGCAGTGCACCTTTCACCCGCTTGATATTGGGAAAGTGCGCGAACACGAACAGCGCCATGAGCTTCAACTGCTCTGTGTCTGCGTATTTGTCGTTGCCCGTCTTGTAGTCCAACACCCATGCGGTGTAGTTGGGTTCATCGACAACGAGTAAGTCAGCGATGCCACGCACCCACACATCAGGTGCCTTCATGTCGCACGGTTGCAGCGCCGCCGTCAGTGCCATCTTGTGTTCGAAATACTTGTCACCGGGCTTGGCGAGCAATGCGTCCATCGTGGGCTGCATGAAAGAAAAAGCGGGGGGCAGTGCAATGCCGTCCCGCCCGTAAAGCTCGCATGCCTTGTGCAGTTGGTCGCCATACAGCGCCTGCTCACCCTTCTCCTGCGGGTAGTTCTTGGCGACGCGTAACTCGTAGTATTGCCGCGCACAGGTTTCGAAATTTTTCAACGATGAGTGCGACCAAGCCATCACTCATACTCCGCCGAGTGCAGTGCGTTATTTAGCTTCTTGGCAAACTCACCAACGAAGTTTTCGTTCTTGCACAGCCCCGTGCGGCCCATGTCCCACAGGATTGCGTGGGTCAGTTCGTGGAGATAGGTTTCGTGTTGTTGTTTCGGTGAGCGATGGGGCGCAACGACGATTGATCCCGGGCCTACTGAGCGCCACGTCCAACGCCCCCAAAGCACGTCTCTGTCTGTCGGCTCTCTCTTCACCACGTACTTCTTCCTACCAACTCGTATTCTTGTTGGTATTCTCACTTTGTGCACCTTCCCTTGAGGATGTCACATATGCGTTGCGGCGATGCCGCGTACAGTGCCGCTATGTCTTTCAACCAGAGGCCGTTGTCACGCATATTTAGAATTTACAGTCCCCATAGCGCAAATGGAACCCACCATCCGCTGCCAGCGGCAGATCGGGAGCCCACTTCGGCGGCTTCGTCATGCATGCCAACATAAACTGAAAGGCTTCTTCGCCTTCAGTCTCCGGAGCTAACACACAACACTCGTCGTGCACGGTCAACACCACCGGATACCTCTTCTGTATCCGGAGCATGCCGTCCGTCATCACAATGCGAGCAGCCGCCTGCACGATGTTTTCCGTGAGGCGACCCCCGTACAACTTCTTGCGCTCGCCGTTGCTGTCGTATGACCAGCCGCCATCAGTGCGCGAGAACTTCAGATCAGGATAGCGCAAGGCCATGCCGTTGGGAAGGAAAATGTGCCCGGGTTCGAAGCGCAGTCCACGGTGTTCGAACACCTCTCCATCCGGCGCGAGCGCATCGCTGATTGCGTTCTGGCACAGGCTCCAGAAGTTCATCACCGGCCACGCCGCTTCCCGATACTTGTTGATGATGGTCTGCGCCGCAACGCAGTGCACCACTATCTCTTCGTCTGAACACATGCGCGGGATCGCCAGCGCCCGCTCCAGATTCGTCACCCCATCCTTGTTCCGGTAGTCGATGAAGCTCTGCAGGGCATCCTTTGTTACCCCAAGTTGTTTTGCAAACTGCATGTCGTACAGCATCGGCGGTGCGCCAAGGAAGCCGGGGATAAGTTGTGCAGCGAAGCTCGCCCACCCCAGTTGGAAACCCGCCCCAAGCAGCGCCGATTTCGCCGCCTGCCGCAGCAAGGGGTGCGTCTCCTTGGTCAGCCCCGGGATGCCGAACATCTGCGCCCCGAATACGGCGTAGGGGTCTGCGCCCGACCGGAAGGTATCCAACAGTTCTTCGTACCCGGCCAGCCACGCCAGCACGCGCGGCTCGATCTGCGACAAGTCCGCTACGACGCACACGTACCCGTCAGGGGCCATCACTGCCTTGCGGAGAAAGCTGCCACGCTTCAAGTTCTGCAGGTTGATGCCTGCACCCTTGCTCGCGCTCCAGCGCCCCGTATGCGCCCCGTAGTAGTTCAGCGGCACCGGCAACGTGCCCCGGGTTGAAATATCCAGCAACCGCTGCGCTCTTGTACGCTCAAGCGTGCTTTTCACTCTGAGTCGCGCTTCACACAACGCTGCAACGTCTTCGTTCTCGGAGTTCAGCAGCGCCTGAAACTGCGCATCGCTCTTGGCCAGCGCCGGGATACCCTTTCCTGTCGTCTTCGACACCTTGCTGGGCGCGGACACCCCCATTTGCTCCAATAGCTTGCTGAACTTAGCCGTGCTGGCCAAATCGCCTTCTTCCACTTCAAGTCGCGTCAGCAGCCCCTCCCGCTTCGCCCGTTCCTCCTTGATTGCTGTCGTCAGCATGTGTGGGTCGAGACGCAGGCGCGGTTGCAGGTACATGCGCAGCGTCAGGTCGATGAGGCGCAGTTCCTTCTGCGGGAACGGATTTGCCGTTGTGTACGCGTTGCACAGAAAGATGCCGAGCAGTTGCGCGGCCAGATCGGTGTCGTGCTTGCAGTAGCCCACCAGTTCAGCGTAGATATCGGGCGGCAACTGTGTACCTAACCCGTCCGTGCTGTACACCGCCTTACCCTTGGCGGGCAGCCCGTACGTCTCCGCCAGCCTCGCAAGGCTGTTGCCCACCTCCACACCACGCAGCGCGCGGGCCATGCTCAGTGTGTCGAAGATGAAGCACGGCACCGCCTTGTAGTGATGCGACAGGATGAACAGATCGAACTGCGCGTTGTGTGCTGCCGCAGCGGTCGTCGTCCAGTCGATGTTGTGCACGAACCCGGGCAGCGCGTTGTGATCCACCCAGTACGTTTCCTTCTCTCCAAACCACTTGTACGACAAACCGTACGCATGAAAGCGCTCGTCGCGTACGTACTCCTCGATTGTCATTTTCGACAGCGTGTAGGCAGGCCCGCTGTCGTCGTCTTTGCTCTTCCACTTGGTTTCGAAGTCGAGCACCATCAACCGTTGAAACAACGGTTCTCCCATGATTGACTGCCTTTCTAGTTCAGGTGTTTGCGCGCTTCCAGTTGCTGCTGGGCGTCGCGGATGTGATGCATCGACAGTGCGATGAGTTCGTTGGCTAGTTCCGGTTCAGTGTTGACCGTGTGGATGGCCATGGAGTGCGTGTGCTCGTTCATCGAGATGAGCACCACGTGGTGCCCGGGATCAGTCAGGGTGAAGTCGAGTTCGGCCCGGGCGCGTTCGACTTGCTGTTGCTGTACCAGTTGGTCTTCCAGTTCGTTGTCCATTACGTTGTCTGCCAAGGATCATTTCCATGTGGAGTAGGGTTGCTTCGACGTTAGTTTCGTTCACGACAATCGCGCGACCACCAGCGGCGTTGATCTTCTCGATTTCCGCCTGCTGCAGTTCCGTTGGCTTGTTGCGGCCCGCCTTGCACTCGAAAGCGAAGAACAGGCCGATGGCACAGGCCACGATGTCCGGCACCCCGCTGCGCCCGTAGCCGTGTGTTGCTGGTGAAAAATAGTACACGTCAAGGGCATCGAGCCCTTGACGTAGTTTTGCCTTGACCTTGCCTTCCGGGGTCACGCCGCACCCACCTCGTACATGATGCGGTTTTCGTCGTGTGCCTTGATGATGCTACGGATGAAGCTCTTCAACGAACGCGCAGCATTGCCTTTCGAATCGAACGCCTCACCACTCGATGCCACCACGCGTCCGTTGCGCGCGAAGATGCGCCAGCGCCACTGCTTGCCACGATCCTTGTATACGACAGCCTTCATCATTTGATCTTCCTCACCTTCTGTTGTTGTTCGCGTTGCATGTCTTCCTGTTCCTTGCGCTGCTGCGTGCGGATGCGCGCGAACTTGTCGCGCAGGTAGTTCGGTTTCATGTCTTCTGACCGCACGTAGCTAAATGGCTTGATTATCTTGCTGCGCATCGCGTCTCTCCAGTTCTGATGTGATGCAGGCTGCCAGCAGTGCGCCGTTGATGCCGCCTGAAATGCTCGTCCACTCCAGTCTCCATTCGTTACCAGTGTGCAGCGCAAACAGCATGCCGTTTGATGCCGCATCACTGTGCACGCAAAACAGCCGCTTGTAAAGTTTTTGCAGTCTCTCGCGCGGCACTCCCTGCAGCAACTCGTACAAACGCAGCAGCGTGTGCTCGTCGTTCACGGCGTGGAAAGCAACCCACCCCGTTTCTCTTGTATCCATATCTGCTGTCGTCGTGACAAGTTGACGGATGCATGCGCGCATCATGTCGGTGTCGTAACCACTGTCTTTCCAGTCGTCGCCAATGAAGCCGCCAACAGAGTCCAGATACTGGTCTTCTTCCTCCACTGCTTCACCAAGCCCCACTTCGATGCGGTAGATGCCTTCGGTATCGATGCGTTGAATCTCGTCATTCTTCTGACGAGCAAGACGCTCGGGGGTGATGTCCGGGTTCGCTTCTGGCTTGTACGAATCGCCAAACAATTCGTCGTAGCTCCAGTCCGCGCCGTCTTCACACGCAGCGAGCCAAACAAGATTGCGTTTCGCCAGTTCGCTGAATAGTGCTGTAGTTCTTGCAGCACGTAGCGCTTCTGCTGCATGCCAACCCTTGTTGCGCAGCCGCGCGTACTCCTTATAAACGCAGAGTGTCTTCGACATGCTTTTCGTAGTCCTGAAAGAGACGGAGCAGATCGTTGGGCGTGACAACGTTGATGTTGACCCAGTTGAAACGTAGAGTGCTGTCGTTACTGCTAGTCGTGTACTGCGGCTCTGCCAGCACTTGCACAAATGTCGAATACTGGTACTGAAACTTGCCAAACCACTTGCTCAGTGGTTCTGGCATTGCTAGTTCCTTTGTCATGTCTGATTTAGTTGCCATTTCCCTGCGCTTTCGCTAGATCAGTGGATGATGGGGCGAGATAACTAGACTCTGCGGTGCGTGGTCGCGGGTCGCGGTAGCCGTGAATCTTGCACCGCTGCTGCGGCAGCAGGATCGTCGGGCACGCCTTCGGCAGCAGCCGCACACACTCCGGACACGACACTCCGAACTTGTCGCGGGCCGCGCGGCGAGCCTCACGTATTTCGCGGCACATATCTCCATAGTCGCTCACGTCTGCTCTCCCTTCCCGCCGCTGACGTCACTATCGCTTGTGGGATCGAGTGTGGCGTAGCGGTACTCGAAACCTGCGGAGCGATACCCGGCTTCCTCTTGCTCCGTTGGCCCCGTCCAGCGGCTTGCTGGTGTACATCGGTTGCCCGGAAAGCGACACAGCAGCACGCGCTCCCGCGCCTCTGCCGGTGGCTGCGGTGCGGCGGCGAGCCAGTCACGCATGATTAGCATCGCATCGCACAGCCGCTGCATGTCCTCGCCCTCGGTGCCGGGCCGGAACACGTAGGTCTTGCCCTCCACCGTCGTCGGCGGCGGATAGAGCAGCGCGTGGATGCCCGTCAGTATCCGCACGGCGTGGTCCCTTTGTGCCTGCGCCATGCCGCGCTCTGCGCGCAGCACTTCGTCGTTCGGCACCCGCACAACCCCACCCGGCCGCGAATCGAGGAAGTCGTCCAGATTCACCTGCTCGGTCGTGTGTCCGTCCCACCACGCCTCTTTCGTTGTCTGGCCTACTTCCGCCGAAACAGTCTGCGAATGCGGCGAACCAGTCTCTGGCGCCACAGTCGAACTGCTCGCTTGATCGGCTTGCGCTGCCACGCGTCCAACCTGTGGCACAACTCGTGCAACATTGCTTTCGCCTCGCCGTGGATTGGATCGTTGTAACTGAGCTGTCTCGCGATCGCGTGGGCTTTGATGATCGTTTCGTTGTCGGTCATAGGACACCTTGAAGATGGCGTAGCCAAATGGCTCGCCAAGCGTTGCAGGATCGCCGTCCGGTTCGATGCACGGATACTCGTGTGCGTAGGCGAGGAAGTGATCGCCGTTCTTCCAGAGCCACAGCTTTTGATTCGGTTCCGATGCGATGTAGTGGCGCGGCTGACCGCGCTCGGCCACTGGCGCAGACAGCGAGGCGCGGGCTTGCCACCATTGCCATCCGCTCCAGACGGCGGCATCGATGTACTCGCCATTGACATCGCGTTCGAGCAGGACGCCACACCGGCCGTACACCCTGATGCAACGCGCCTCGAACTGCTCGCGTTCGTTGCTCATGCTTCCTCCGAATCGAGGGTGGCGTAGCGGTACGCGAAGCCGAGCCTTTGCGCAGTAGGGGTGTCGAGTGTGGATTGCCACCATAGCGGCGACCCTTTTGGATCGCGCATCAGCAGCACGCGCTCCCGCGGCTCTGCCGGTGGCTGCGGCGCGGCGGCGAGCCAGTCACGCATGATTAGCGCGAGGCTCATGTACTGCCCGTTGCGAATCGCCTGCGGGGACTCCGGGCTCTCGCCGCACGGTAGCTTGAGGGCTTCGATCAGGCGCGCAACTCGCAGCACTTCGTCGTTCGGCACCCGCACATACCCGGCCTGCGGCGCAGACAGCGCGCGCAGGCGGTTAATCTCTCGCACAAGGGGCGCAGTAATAGAAACCAACTGGCCGCCTACCGGAGTGTTATCGCATGCCGGACACGCCTTTGCGCCGCGCAGATTAAAAGTGAAGTCATCACACTGTCGCCACGGCACGCCGCAGTCTTTGCAGATGTGCGTCGGCTCAAGCATCGGATGCTCACTAGCAGGAGCATTGTTATCGTGCGGCGCAGACAGCGAGGCGATAGCTTGCTCGCACGTTTCTGCGTCGTAGGTTTCGCCGCGCGCTTCCAACACGACGGCAAAGCGCCGAAGTCTTGCTATCAACTGCTCGCGCTCGTTGCTCATGCTTCCTTCCTATAAACGCGCTCTGCGAGATTCCAGCCGATGCCCACCATGACCAGCGAATAAAAGATCGCCGGGAAGATAAACAGCCACAGGGGTTGAACGTCACACATGCTTTGCCTCCCGCGGCTGACCACGCAGAATTCGAATGGCAGCACGCAGCGTTTCTCGCGCCTCACAGGTGCCGCACATTCGCGTCGGCAAGCACGCGCAACCGAACCCATCAAGGTCGCAGACCTTCTCGACTGCCGCTGCTGCGGCCTTGTAATCGTCGCTCATGCTTCCTCCGAATCAAGGGTGGCGTCGCCTAGCTCTGCGCGGGCGATCTGATACCCGAAATGCACCTGTTCAAGCGCGTCACGCCCGTATTGGTAGCCCTCGGCTTCCTTCTTTGCCCACGCTTCGCGGAATGGTGGCAGCACGCGCTCGCCGGGCGGCTTCTGGCACTCGCTCGCGGCGTACTTCTGCGCGCACGGATGCACAGCATCGTCGGGGTGACATGTGCAGGACCGCGGCTTCGCTGGCGGGGCGACATAAAGCGGGATGCAGTCGTAGTGCTTCGCCGGGTCATACATATCCGGCATGACGAACAGGTACAGGCCGTGATCATCCGGTGGCGACACGTATGCGAACGGCTCCACACCAAGCTGCTCGCCGTGATCTGCGAGTGCGGCCTTGTAGCCGCGTGTGAACTCCGCATCGCCCTGCGGCTTCGTCGCAATCCCTTCGCCATGACATACCGGGCAAGGCTCGAAACCGTAGTCGCGTGCAAGTTGGGCAGAGGACTGCGGCTTCGCAGAGTAGAGCGGAGTATGTCGCGCGCCATTTGGCTTATCGTGAACACGGGACTCATGTACAAGATAAGGCCAAGTCGCACCTTGCCGCTTCCACTCGCCACTTGCGACCCATTCCTCTGCGTAGCACACCGGCTCCGCATCGCCCTGCGCGGCAAGCTGTCGTTCCAGCTTTTGTTCGCGGCCCAATACCGTCTTGTAACTCTTCATCAGAGCGTCGTAGTTCTTGCGGTAGTGCTCTCGGTCAGCAGCAGTCGCTTCATCGATGGCGCGCTGGATGATGGCCTTTGTCCCTGCCATTTCATATGGACTGTCCCACCCACAAAGCAGTTTGGTGATTTCCTTTGCTGCCCGTAGCGTTATGTCGTCGTTGGTCATAGCGACTCCTTCCTCGCGCGGATGGCGGCGTGATAGGACTCCGCACATGGATGCGTATCCGATTGAAAGTAGTTCGGCCCGTTGTATCCGCACAGGTAGCAAGGCGGGTCGTCAGCGAACCGCTCAGTGTCAATGCACTCCAGCAGCAGCTTCCGCAGCGCATCCGCCTCTGCTTTCGCGCGGTCGCGTTCCTGCCATGCGTTCATCAGCTCGACGTGATGGTGCTGTACGCGGCGTTCGTCGTGTGCGCGGGCTTGGTCGGCGCGGACTTTCCACATCATCCACATCATTTCCATCGGGCCGTGCCTATAGTCGCCGTTCGCGTAGCGGTCTAGTAGTCCGCCGTCGTCGCCAGCAAAGCGACCGCGTACTGCCGCTTCAAACGCCTCGCGTTCGGCCTGCCTGTCCAGCGTTTTCACAGCTTCACCAGATCGTCTGCATCCGTCGCAACCCCGTTGATCGACAGCGGGTTGTAGCGCACGAACACGAAATGATCGTTCTTCGACGTGACGACGCCAACCTCGCAGTCTGGATGATGGCGGTCGCCGTGGGCGTGGCCGGGGATATAGAGCACGCGGTCGCCGACGTTGAAATCTTCGAGATTCATTTGCGCTCCCGCTTCGCCGCGCTGTCGATGTCCTGTGCTGCCCGCAGCGGCGTGCCAAGCCCATCGTCGTTACCCGAGCTATCCACAGTGCCGAAGTACACCTTGTAGAAACGCATGCTTACCCCCAGAACCAAAAGGCTGCAACAATCAAACCAAGAATGAGCATCGCCAAAGCAACAAGCGACGCGTATCGCGTGTGCCGCCGCACTTCATCGATCAGTTGCCTTGGCGTTTGCTCCAGCGCCTGATGCGCTTCCCGCTCGTTACGAACCCGCATGTTTCTTCCCTTTCCTCACCAGCGCGTCGCTCTTGCGAGAGACGCCGAATTCAAAGTAACAGTCTGCGAACGTGGTGCCCATCTCGGCCAGCATCTGTTTCAGATCGGTGTAGCGCAGGCGCACACGCAACGTACGTAGTGCTGGTGCGCCTGCCGGGATAGGTAGTGCTAGGTCAAGATCAATGATTGCAACGCGTTCTACCGGGGCGTTGGGCTGCATGGGCCTGTTTGAATCTGCGTCAGCGTTGTTCCTTCGGACGAACGGTATGTACATACGTAGCCTCTTACAGCAGGGTCGTAGTAGCTACTGATGAGCGTCCAGCAGCAAGATAGGGCGACGAGTATCAGGGCCGCGAGTTTCATTACTTCACCCCCTTGTACTTCTTCCACGCCGACACCATGAAGGCAACAAATTCAGCGTCAGTGCCCGCCACTTCTTCCTTCGGCTTCTTGTTGTACAGACGCTTTGTACGTTCCGGCGTTTCTGCAACGGGGATCGCCTCCAGCGGAATCTCCAACGTCACATTTTGTTCGGCATTCTTGTGCTTCTCCCCCTGCCGCTTCGGCCAGTGAACCTCGCCACGCTCATACTTCGCCTTGAACGCCGCCCGCGCTTTCTCACCATTCGCGCGCATCGCAGCCAACGCTGCTTCCGTAATCACGTGTCCACGCTTGTCTTTGCGAACTTCAGCCATTTGTCTTCTCCTCTTTCGCTTCCAGCATTTCTTCCACTCGCTTCTCAACGCGAGCGATAACCATGTGTCCTACCTTGCCCTTGATGCCCATGATGCTGTCGTTCTTGCAGGAAGTCAGGCAGGCGCGGATCACTTCCAGTTCTTCCTTCTCGAAATACACCCTCATTCCGTCGCTCCAATCTTGGTGAACGACACCGCGTGCAAGCCACGCACGTACTGCCCCATCAGCTTGCCTGTCTCGATATCGAACACCTCCAGTTGCATGCCCACCTTGCCCCAACGCAGCATCAGCAACGCCCGGTCGTGCGCGTTGCGGCTGTATTTGAAGTTGCGCCCGATGCACTGCTTCTTCGCGCGTGCATCCCAGATGCGGAAGGGGCGTACTGAATCTTTGATTTCGCCGTAGCCGTTGTTCATATCTCCTCCTCAGAACTTGTAGCTGTCCAGAATCTTCTTCACTTCGCTTGCAACGTGTTGCCGTGCGTCCATGTTCTTGCGCAGTTCGTCCGGTTCTACGCCAAGCAATGCCTGCTCCAGCGTGCGGCGCGCGTTCTCCAAATCCTGATCGCCCGTCAGGTTCAGTTCCTTCAGCAGATCGCACATTTCCACACCACCCGTCACCAGTGTGTCGTGGAAGCGCCGGGGCTTCTCTTCGCCCTGCACCGTGTCAACCTGCAGCCGGTCAGCCATGCGGGTCAGGTGTTCATGCAACCGCTCCCACAGCGACCTGTGCGCCGCCGATACCCTTTCCTCTGACAACTTCTCCAGCTTCTCGCGCAGTTCCTTCTGGGCCTTGTCCCCGATGTCGATACGGAAGTCACCCGCCTTGGGCACCGGCAGGTAGCCGAGCGTCCATGCGAACTTGCTGGGCAACTCGTGGACAGAAGGGAAGTCAGCCCGCTTGAACATGTCGCCCAGCGCCATGGCCTGCGCCGTGATCAGCGTTGGGTAGATGCCCATGAAGGACTGCACCAGCTTGTCGAACTCCAGCCTGCGGTCGCCCATGGACTGCTCAAAGGCGATGAACTTGGACGCAGGCAGCAGGCGTTGCCCGTTGTCCGACCACGGCATGGTCTGCTCGTACACATAGGTGCGCGTGCTGGTCACGTGCTTCTGGATAATCTCCAGTTCGTTGCGCCCTGCCAGCAGGTGCTTGTTGACGCGTGCGGCATCCTTCGCCTTGGCATTCTTGTCGTGCACCAGTTCGTCGGTCGCGGAGCGATCCAGCTTGCGCGCAGTCCACACGCTTGCGTTGAACTCCACGATCATGGCGGCGGTATCGATATTCAAACGCGGAGGCAGTTCGTTCATGTTCATTTCTTCCCCTGACGTTGTGACTTTTTGAACCATTGAATCAACACTTTTTCAGGTAGCTCCGGGCCTTCGTGATCAAATACATATGGGCCATAGATGTCTCGGTTGTAGCGAGCCCGCATCTCCATTCCATGCATTGCCCGCGCCAACTGCTTCGCATCCTCGGTCACGAAGTCTTCAATCTTCAGGCCGGGGTTGATTTCCGATATGAGCGGGAAGCTCTCAATCGGCGTCTTGCAGTTTGTCCAGTCTGCAGTCGCACACGCATCGAGCGTGGCCACGGCTCTACCCTTCTTGATGTCGTACCTAAACAGCGCTACGGTTTTGTACATCCCAATCCCTCGCCATTGCTGCCAGCACGCGGCTCAACTGCGGAAACTCCGCAACGATGACGCCCGCATCACTTGTCGTGAACTCCCGTGTGCCATCGTCAACCCCTTCGGCTACGCCTTTGATCAGCCCTTCAAGCACACGCCTCGGTTGCGTTTTGCTGTTACCGAAAGAGGTTTTATAGAGTTGCGTGAAGCGCACCACCAGATACTCCCGCAACTCCTCGTCAGAGACGTACTTTCTAGGCAGCATCATCACCACGCCTCTTTAACTCGTCCACGAAAAAGCTTATGCGCGCCTCTATAGGCACAAATGCGTACGCGTTCAACTGCGGCGCGCCAATCGTGCATTTTGTTCTCCCCTTCAACAACCATTCCGTGTCAATGAACACCCAATGCTGCAGTGTCGGGGTGTCCACTTTAACGAGTGCTTCTCGATAGCCGCGAACTACAGCCGCTGTTTCCTCATCCATCACGGGTTCAGCGAACTGATGTGCATGGTCTTGCCGGTCTTGGCATACCAGTCGATATTATCAATCACGCCCCAGAGCACCGGCACTTGCAAGCCACCGGGTTCCGCACCGATGTAGCCATCGGTCAGGAAGATCACGCACTGCGGCTTGATGTTGTTCTGATTGATGTAGTCCACCGCACACTGCGCATCGGTGCCTCCGCCACCGGCAGGTTTGAGAGCCTGCGCAATGCTGTCGTACTCATGCGGCATGAACTTCTGCACGCCCGCTACGCGGGTGTCCCACCAGATGAGCGTTACGGATTCCGGTCTTGCGTCCTGTGCGACGCGCGCAATCTCACCGAACAGCAGTGCGTACAGACCAGCCATGGAGCCTGACGTATCGGCAGCGATCACCAGCGGCCCGACACTCTCGTTGTACAGCGTAGGGAGCAGAACCCTGCCGCCCGTTGCTGCGAACATCCGGCTGTTGATGCGCGACCAACGCGCCACGTCATTGCCACGCACCACGCTGCACACGAAGTCGCGCAGATGCTCGCGCCAGTTAGTACGACGCGGTAAAACCGCGCCCAAATCTAGGGCACCACCGGAGCCACTTTTACTACGACGCTTGACGCTCTCGCGCAGCAGTTCGCCTTGCTGGATCGCCTCCTGAATCTCCTTGTCGAGCTTTTCAAGCGTCTCAGGGTCGAAGTTGCCATCCCGATGCTCGTCCATCGGCTCGCCGCGCCCTCGTCCACGTCCCTTGCCGCCCCCATCGTCATCGCCATTCTTCAGCAAGTCCATGAAGACCTTGGGGAACGACATGTTGTAATACTTCGGGTCGATGATGGGCTTGGGTTCAACCCACCACTCGATGAACTTGCCATCCGGGTCGGCCTGCTGAATCAACCCGTTCACTACGTAGTCCGCTGCACAGTTGGCAATGTGCCGGTTGTGCTTGAACGCTTCCTTGTACATCGTGCAGTGAAGCAACATCTTGTGGAAGTTCTCGTGCAGTACCACGGCACGGGTCTGCGCCCGGGTCAGCGGAGCCATGAACCCTTCGCCATACCAGCAGTCGCGCCCATCGGTGCACGCTGTGGGGAACATCGGGTCAATCTCAGCCTTGCCCATCATCATCACGCCCGAGATAAGCGCGAACTCGGGGTGATTCATGATGTCGAAATGCGCCGCGCTGATGCGCTGCTGCGGCGTCATCACACTCCAGTTGGCGTCTGACATGTTTGTTTCCTCTGTGTTGTTCTAGTTATTTCACTTGCTGCCAGCGAAGTATATTTGGTGTTCTTTCAAAAGCTTCAGGAAGCGCTCCACCAGCGCGTAATACTGAATCTTCTGTTCGTGACGCGCGGCGGTGACAAGGAACACGCTCACCATCTCGTCCTTCATGCGCTCAACGTACTGCAGGAACTTGTCCGCTTCGGTGCGGTTGTCCGTGTCCAGCACCATCTTGAACACCTGCACCACCTGTGCCGTGGGGCTCGTGGGCAGCGGGCAGTTCTTCGGGTCTTGCAGGATGCGCTCCTTGGTGGGCAACTCACGCCCGAAGCGCACATACGTCTCCAGTTCACGGCCCGTCTCAACGCCCAACGTGCCGCACAGACCCGCTTGAAGAACGTGCGGCGGGAGCTTGATACCCTCTTTGATCTGATCGCTGGCTGCGTGCAGCGAGCGCGGCGATGCGTACGCCGTCTGTTGCACAGCGGGGTTGAAGATGTACGGATTGTCCCGCGCCAAATCCTTCTTCTCGTATTTGCCACCCGGTGCGTAGTCGATGAAGCTGTCCAGCACCTTCGGGTACTGCGTCATAAACGCGATGATTTCCGGTGCCCAGTTGTTGGCCGATGCGTACGCCACCAGTTCTTCCGCATTGGGCTTGCGCATCGTGACCACGATGATGCGATTGCGGGTGTGCGCAGGCATGAAGTCGCCCAGCCCTTCAACACCCAAGTTCGTCGTACCGAAAATCACGCTGCCTTCCGGAGCTACGAAACTACCCACCCGGTGCTCGTAGAAGAACGGAGCCAGCGACGCCTGAATGTGCTTCGGTGCCTTCGCCAGTTCGTCCATCATCACCACGACAGGGCGCGAACCATTGATGCCCTTCTGGTTCTTCGCATTGATGCCGTAGCGTTCGTTCGGCAGGCCGCGCGTGGTGCCACTCTCCATGTCCGGCACCGGGATCACGTGATCGCCAATGTCCAGTTGCGCGCAGTCCACCGGAGTGGGGAACAGGTGGCTGGCGAACTGCGGCATCGCCTTGAGCGTTGCCAGCAGCGCAGACTTGCCGATGCCGTTCTCGCCCTGCACAAGCACCGTGCGCTTGTGACCGACAGCAGCGATGAGGGAAGCAACTTCGGTGTGCGAAAGAAGCGGAGCGCCTTGATAGGTCATCATTGTTGTACTACTCCTCTGGTGTTGTAAGTGACTGGTGTCACTGTGTTTTGGTGGAATTTACTTACGTGCAGCGCGAATGTCAAGTGCTTCCTGTGCCTCGGCACGGGTGTAGAACCAACTCATTCTGCGGGGCAGCTTGTCTCCACTCCACATTGGCAACGGGATGCGTCCATTACCCATCAGCGGGCTGTATACGTACTTCGCCAACCAGTCTTGCAGCACATCCTTGCTCGGCATCACGCCCTGCTTGGTGTAGTAGATATTGGCGAACTGCCCTGCGGCATGCATCAGGCGCGGCCACACGTGGTTGTATACATCCGGATCGTTGCCTGCTGCGATGTGCGTCAGGAAAAACTTCGGCACGTCGGGGGCGTCGCCGTTCCTGTACATATCTAACCCGCTGCCTAGCTCCACACGCTCCGGTTCGTGTTGCGTTAGACCCGCGTGCAAGACAAGCGCAAGCGCCTCCATTTTCTCCTGTGCAACCGCACGCCTGCGCCGGTTCTCCTCGACCACTTCCTTGTCGGCGCTGCGCCGGTAGAACTGCATCACCCATGAGCGCTCGGTGTCGAGCGCGTTGGTGTTCTGGTCGTAAACGAATTGCAAGTGCGCGCACTGTCTTTCGAACTCCCGGCTGCGTAGCAGCGGCAAGCGCACTGTCCGGTTGTCGAGCGTGTAGAGCGGCTGCCCGTGCCACCAACCCGCGTTGTCGAGGAAGCGCCAGTTGAGCCTGTGGCTCGTCGGCATGAACAGATCGACAACAAAGCTGCGATCCTTCGCAGGCTCGTGATACTTCACCATGCGGCTGTTGTACAAGAAAAGGGAATACGCACCGTCAGAATCTTTTTGTAGTGCGTAGTGTGGCTTGCTCGGCACGTCCAGCGGACGTTGGTTCTCAGACCAACGACGGGGTAGCTTCTTGCTATGAAAGAACGCGTCTGCTCCAGACCATGAGTACAACCCCTTTACGCTGTTCAAGTTACTGTACATCTATCCTCCCAAGGCTCTGTTGAGTTGTTGACACACCTGTTTTGCCACCCGGTACGCAACGGGGTGATCGAACTTCAGCATGACTTCTTCGTACAGGCGCGTGTTGGCGTTGTAGCCAATGAAGCGCTTCGCCTGCTTGCGCGACAGCGCGAACACCTGTTTCTTGACGACGCCTTCGTTGCTGTTCACGATGCTGTGGAACTCGTAGCGAACGAAGTCTGCGTACTTCCTGCTTTTCTTACCCATAACAACACGTCACCGCGAGCGCGGTGATAACCAGTAAAGCATTCCAGATCGCAAAGCGCAGCGCTCCCAACGGGTCTTCATCCGTTTCCATGTTGTCTCCGTTGCCAGTTACGGAAGAACTTCTCCAACGCATCAGCCAACTCCCACGCGCCCTTCTTGCGCAGGTTCACCACGCATTCCACTACTGCCTGCTCTGCGGGCGTGAAAGCCAACAGCGGCAACTGTTGCTGCTTCATTCGGATACCCTTTCCTTTTCGTTACGGCGTGTAACGAACGTCCCACGCTGTTCCGCGCGTTTGAGGATGTGCCTCTCGATGCACAACTCATCGATGATCTTGTGCACTCTGCCATGAACAACGAAGGTGGGTGCAGTCCCGCTAACTACCGCTTGTATGTCCAACTGTATCCACTTGTGAACGAGCAGCAGAGCCGTGTCAAATGTCGTAGTGCGTTCACAACTGTCGAGCATTTTCCACAAACAGCGCATGCGGTCGCTTTGTATTGTCACTTAGCCCGCCTGTGCGTCTGCGACGCACGCGCCAGCCACCACGCTGCACTCTCCACACTCCAGCCGCGCTCGCGCAAGTATCCGGCTGCGGAGCGCATCCCCAAGCTCCGACGAATCCGGAGAGCCCTGACCAACTGCATCAAGTTTTTCTTCTTCCTCATGGCATATCTCCAGTATGCGTGCCTCCCACGCGAACTCACGATGCAACTGCGCAGGGCTCACTTTGTAAAAGATGAACTGCACAGTGGCATCAGTGTCACTCGTCAATGCGCGTGCACTGATGCGCAACGCTCCGTAAATTACCTTGTTGATTTTCTCAACTGTTATTGGTGTGGTTTTGGTCAGCAGCCACGCTGCGTAATCATGCAGCGTCTTGCACTCCCTACGCAGCAGCAGTCTATCGTTCATTCGAATATCCTGTTGTACGTGTGTCGCCATGTCGTCAGGTCGTACCTCTTTGGCGAATCGCCAAGTTTCTCAAGCTCCTTGTTGATCCGTTCCAAGCCCCACACGTAGTGCTGTATCTCTATTTCAATCAGCGCGTACGACGAAGGGCTCGTGTGTGGAGACACCAGTGTTTTTGCAGCGTAAGAAACGAGTTCATGCAACCTGTGTTGTGCGTGAACAAGTGAAGTCGGGTCTTTCAGTATCGGGCGTAGGCAAAACCTGTGCTCGTCATCTGTGGCCATTGATCGCCTTGTTCACCCGCTCCGCGAGATAGTTGAACATGTCAGCGTTGCTGAGTGCTGCCAGTGCGTTGATACTGGCAACAAGCCACCCCATCGTGGCCGAATAGTTCTCGCTTGCGAGATTCATCAGCGCCAGCAGGATGGCGATGCAAAAGCAAATCTTGGTAAACAGTGTGCCCATCAGCGTGATCTTCAGTTCTGCCATTTTTTCCACGGTATTCCCTCCTCGTACTCGCGCAATAGGCGTGTGTAGGCTTCCATCCGCATCAGCGCCCGCGCATCGCCTGAGTTGATTATTTTTTTAAGCGCAGCGTTGCGGTGCGCGGCTAGCCAATCGATGTCGTCCACGTCGGCGTGGGGGCACAGCGCTACCGCACGAAAGTAAATCTCGTCAACTGTGAAGCACTGACTGGTTGCCGTGTTCTCCGGGTCAAAGTCCGGGCGCACATCAATCGTTGTATGCGCCACGATATGCAGGGAGAATGAGCGGCGCGTCGGCGTCGGGAGTGTTGGTGAAGACGTTCAGCAGTTCTTTCACGCGACGCCGTTCTGCTCTTTCCTCCAACCGCATGAAGTAGTGACCGGTCGCGGTGTGCTTGCCGCGCTTGCACGCGCGGCAGCTACAGGACTTCGGGGTGCCTTTCATCGATACCCTTTCTTTCGATGTGTGCGTTGATGAAGCGTAGGACGCGCAGGATGAAGCGCGGGTACTGATAGCCTTTGGTCAACAGCAGTGCGCACATCTGTTGCGCGTACAACAGGTCTTTATCGGTCATGCTGTCCGGCAGTGGAGGGTACTTGCGCAGCAGGTACAGCACTATTGCTGCGCGCACGCCGGGGTTGCGCGGCTTGATGAGCCACCTTTTGCCCTCCAGCATGTACTCCAGATTCGTCTTGAGGCTGCCGAACAGCGTGGGATGTACGTTCGGCTCCGTGCGATTTTGTTTCCAGCGCAGTCGCCCCTTCCAGAATTCGTTACTGTCTGTAACGAAACTTTTCTTTGCTGTCGTGTGTTGTTGAATGAAGCTCATGGCAATCAACAAAATGACATGGCTTTCACTACGGTGGGCTCTCTCTTTGCTTTCTTCATTGTCACTCCTCCTCTGAAAAGATAGTGCTTGCGCGCAGCGCAGGTGGCGGCTGCGGGTTGAGCGTGTTGAACGCGGTCAGGTTCAAGTGTCGTTGTTGAGGCGTGCGTTTGTCGTACTTGGGGAACATCTGCATCCGCCCACGCAGCTTCTCCGGTAGTGCTGCGAACATATCGCGCAGTTCCTCGCGCAAGAGCGGAGGGACAAGCAGCGACCAGCGCGTGACTGGCGTGATGGTGCCCGGTGGGTCTGCCCAAGGGGCAGTCCACTCCAGCGGGTGTTGTTGCGTGATGATGGCTGCGTCGATGTTGCGCAGTGCGATTTCCCCTGCCTTGATGCGTGCCATGTGGAACATCTCCATGGTGAACTTGTTGCCGGTGTTCTCCTCGGTGTAGATGCCCTCGGGTGTACGCACCTTGAAGGCGATTTTCCTGCCGTTCACCCGGTCGCGTGTGCGGTTGCGCACGTTCGATTTGCTCGCCTTGAGCGTGTGCTCGATGGAGTAGCGCAAGGGCTCCCATGCAGCGGCGCAGAGGACTTCGCCACGTGTCGCGGTGGCGTTTGCAAGAGGCAGTATCTCGCCTGTCTCCGGGTCAGTTGTCGTTGCCTTGTTGTTGAAGCTGTCCGCGCGTGGCGTGCGCCATGCAGGCAGTCCTGTGAAGGGCCGTCCGCGCGTCGTGGGGCGCACGGAGTTCACTTCGGCAGCGATGTTGTTCAGCGCGTGCACATCTGCGATGGGGATGTAAGCCCGCCAGTGCATCCGTGACGCATCGACGCGCATGATGGGGTTGTCGAGGTCGGCCAGTCGAGCGTCGCGTGCACGTGCGAAGATGCGCCGTCGCAGGGAGTAAAGAGAGTAGAGGTAGCAGGCGTACTCGGCGGTTCTGTCTGTTGGGGTGCTGCGTTGCGGGTTCTTCGGGTGGAAGGGCCAGATGTCGGGGTAGAGCCGTTCAGCCTGTGTGCGCGCTGCGCGCAGCAGTTCTGACAGAGCCTCAAGGGCGGGGTCGGTTCCGCTGATCAGGTTCGTTACAGGTGGTAACGAACCCGGAGGGACTTCGGCCTGCAAGGTGTTGCGTAAATGGGCGTAGGCAGTGCGCTTCGCCTCGGATACC